>Ga0255379_10176_pt1 | contig 11916 bp, 7 predicted proteins | sample ANMaggSeSYBR01I3_FD_182105 | JGI IMG/M metagenome (GOLD analysis project Ga0255379, IMG submission 182105) | Sediment cell enrichment communities from methane seep in Santa Monica Basin, California, United Staets - ANME aggregate JGI... | ecosystem: Environmental > Aquatic > Marine > Cold seeps >... | reverse complement strand
CGGGCATCGACGGGTGTCTGTCTACTGCTGTTGGAGCCGCGCTGGTTTCCGGTGAACTGCATGTGCTGGTGGTGGGAGATATCAGCTTTGTCTATGATTCTAACGGGCTCTGGAACAGGGAATTCCCGGATAATCTGAAAGTTATTGTCATCAATGACGCCGGTGGTGGTATATTCAGATTGCTGGATGGTCCGGACAGGATGGGCTTTTTTGAAGAGTTCTCTGTGACCCATCACCCGGTCTCCCTTGAACTGCTGGCCCAGTCATTTGGCAGAAGCTTTCAGAAGGCCCGGTCCATGAAAGAACTTGGAGAGAAGCTGGACGCTCTGTTTCAACCTGATTCCGGCATCTCGGTGCTGGAGGTGGATACCTCGGAGAGTGAAAATAGTCGTATCTTTAAGTCCTTTATGAAACTTAATCATTAGCATACCATGCAGCATAGAGAGTGGAGAAGCGTCAAGGATTTTGAGGAGATCAGGTTTGAGTTTTTTGAAGGGATTGCAAAGATCACAATCAACCGTCCGCGGTACTACAATGCATTCACTCCCGATACCACCCGGGAGATGAGTGAGGCACTGACTTTGTGCAGGGAGATGGCTGATGTGCGGGTGGTTGTGCTTACCGGGGAGGGAGATAAGGCTTTCTGCAGCGGAGGTGATCAGAACGTAAAAAGTTTTGCAGGTTATGTGGGTAAAGACGGGGTTCCCAGGCTTAATATACTGGATGTACAAAGGCAGATCAGGAGTTTGCCAAAACCCGTTGTAGCCATGGTCAATGGTTATGCCATTGGTGGAGGGCACGTTCTGCATGTGGTTTGTGACCTTACCATCGCATCGGACAATGCCCGCTTTGGTCAGACCGGTCCAAAAGTAGGCAGTTTCGATGCAGGGTTCGGATCCTCATACCTGGCCAGGCATGTGGGGCAGAAGAAAGCTCGGGAAATATGGTTCCTTTGCCAGCAGTATACTGCTGCCGAAGCCCTGGAAATGGGACTGGTAAACAAAGTGGTTTCGCCGGACCAGCTGGAGGATACAACGGTTGAATGGTGTAAGAAGATGATGCAGCACAGTCCCATCGCCCTGCGGATGATCAAAGCAGGGCTCAATGCCGAGCTGGACGGACAGGCCGGAATACAGGAGTTGGCTGGAAATGCAACCATGCTCTATTATATGACCGAGGAGGCACAGGAGGGCAAAAATGCATTCCTTGAGAAGCGTAAACCGGATTGGGACCAGTTCCCCAAGCTTCCCTGAATTGCACATCAGGGCACCTTCAAAGAAAATCATTAGTTTTACTGCAGTATGAACGGTATCACCATCTGGTTAAAGGCATTCAGGTTAAGAACACTTCCACTGGCGCTCTCGGCCACCATGCTGGGCAGCTTCCTGGGTTTTGCAGAGAACAGGTTTAAGTGGGGTGTGTTCATATTTGGGACCCTGACCACCCTTTTCCTGCAGATCCTGTCAAACCTGGCCAATGATTACGGCGATGCCCGGAAGGGTACCGACAATAAGAACAGGCTTGGTCCCCTCAGGGTAACCCAGACCGGACTGGTAACACAGCGGCAGATCCGTGTGATGATCATGGTTTTTGTGATCCTGAGCCTTGTTTCCGGATCGATGCTGATCCGGACCGGGTTGGGGGATCGGAACCTGGTGCTGTATGTTGTTTTTTTCCTGCTGGGGTTTTCCGCCATTTTTGCCGCGATTAAATATACCATCGGAAAAAGACCTTATGGGTACGTGGGATTCGGAGACATCATGGTGTTCGTCTATTTTGGGATCCTGGGAGTTGCTGGCACCTATTTCCTGCATACCCAGTCCTTTCATCTGAGCATCCTGTTGCCGGCCTCTTCCATTGGTCTGCTTAGTGTGGGTGTGCTGAATCTCAACAATCTGAGGGATCATGAAAATGATGCTTTGAACGGGAAGAATACCCTTGTGGTACGGATGGGAGTTCCCTGGGCCAAGATCTATCATGTGGTATTGCTATTTTCCGCATTTTTGCTGGGACTTGCCTACACCATCATCCATTTTGAATCTTTCATTCAGCTGATGTTCTTTCTTTCATTGCCCCTGCTGGCTTCAGATATTAAGAAGGTGGTTACCAATACAGTTCCCATAGAGTTAAATGCAGAGCTAAAAAAGCTTGCAGTGGCCACATTGCTATTCTCCCTTTCATTCGGATTAGGATTAATTCTGTAAATGTTCCAGGCTTCATATACCGGGTTACATTTGAACTTTCGCCGGCCTGCAGGTACCTCCAGGGGAGTGCTGAGAAGTAAACAGTGCTGGTTCCTGAAACTGGTGCGGGAGGATGGAGTTACCGGGATTGGCGAAATGTCGTTCATCCCGGGACTGAGCATGGAGGACCCGGATGAAATTGAAATCCAGTTGGACCATATTTGCAAACTGATCAGTAGGGGAGAGATGAATCCATCCCAACCACTTCCTTCACTTCCGGGTATTCAGTTTGCCCTGGAGACCGCTCTGGCGGATCTTGATCATGGAGGGCACAGAATCCTGTTTCCATCTGACTTTACCGAAGGCCTCACGGGCATTCCCACCAACGGATTGATCTGGATGGGGGATCGCTCTTACCTGGTGGAACAGATCAGGGATAAAATTAAGCTGGGTTTCAGGATATTGAAAATGAAAGTGGGAGCCATGGAGCTGGAGACAGAGCTTGAGGTGCTGGCCTGGATCCGGTCGGAATATGGTTCGGATGACCTGGAGATACGCCTGGATGCCAACGGAGCGTGGTCGCCTGAAAATGCTCCGGGGAGACTGACTGCGTTTGCCGAATATGGAATACACTCCATAGAGCAACCCATTGCTCCGGGCCAGGCAGAGGCCATGGCAGGATTGTGTTCCGATCCGGTCATACCCATTGCCCTGGATGAGGAACTTATAGGTGTTGTTCGTACAGAAGATCGAAGCAAGCTGCTGGAGATGATCAGGCCCTCATACATTATATTGAAACCCGGACTCCTGGGTGGATTTCAAGTGGCAGATGAGTGGATCCAATTTGCAAACCGATTGGGTACTGACTGGTGGGTGACCTCGGCACTTGAATCCTCTGTGGGTCTCAATGCTATTGCCCAATGGACATTTGACCTTGCAATATCATTGCCCCAGGGCCTTGGAACGGGACAGCTCTATACCAACAACATCCCCTCCCCCCTGCAGATGGAAGGGGACCGGCTATGGTACCGGGCAGAGAGCAAGTGGGACCTTCAATCAATTATTACAACATGATCCATCGTTATGAAGAACCATGATCTATCGTTATGAAGTTACCGGAAACCTTCCATATTGACGGGACTTCATATGGCCGGGAAACGCTGGCAGCGTTTTGCGAAACGACCATGGATAACCTGGCCATTCCGGAGTGGAAACGGGATCTCTTCTCATTTATCGGATTGTTCCTGGAGCGTTCTGGTGTTCGGATTAAGCAGAAGACAAGCGGGACCACAAGTGATCCAAAAGTGTACGTGCTGAAAAGAGATTCCATGATCTGCAGCGCCAGAAAGACCATTCAGTTTTTTGACCTGCAGCCAGGCGATCGTGCCCTGCTCTGTCTACCCGTACACTATATTGCAGGCAAAATGATGGTAGTCAGATCGCTGGTGGGTGGATTGGACCTGATTATGACAGAGCCTTCCGCACGACCTCTAAAGGAACTGAATGGTTCCGTCAGCTTCGGGGCCATGGTGCCTCTGCAGGTGCATGAATCAATTCAGCACGGGGACGATCTGTCCCTGGTAAAGAAATTGCTCATAGGCGGGGGCGAACTTCACCCCTCCATAAAAGGAGAACTTACCCGGATTGAATCTACGGCCGTATATGAATCCTTTGCCATGACCGAAACCTACACCCATTTTGCCCTGAAACGCATCAATGGTGAGCGGCCGGATTCAGATTTCCGGTTGTTGGATGGCGTATTTGTCAGTCAGGATAAACGCGGTTGCCTGGTGGTTGATGTGCCCGGGGTTACTACCGGACCGGTAACCACAAATGACCTGACGGAGATCGTCCCTTCAGGGAAAGGTTTCCGGTGGCTGGGCAGGTTCGACAATGTGATCAAATCCGGGGGTATTAAGATCGTGCCCGAAATGCTGGAACAAAGGATTACCCGGTTGATCGGTTACACATGCCTTGTGCTTCCGGAAAAGGATGCAAAACTGGGGGAGAAACTTACCCTGGTGGTTGAATACGGAGAACCTGATCCGCCTGTTGATGCGTGGTTGGAAGTACTTCATGCAAAGCTTTCCGTGTATGAAGTTCCCAAACGGATTGTTACCGCTGCGAAAATTCCCAGGAACAGTTCCTTTAAGCCGGATAGAATTGCAGTCATGAGATTGCTGAATGATGGGACATCTTTGAGATGATTTAGGGTGGTTGAAATTGGGATCGCTTTTATTTGCCCGAAACAACACTTCGTATAGCCTTCAATTCGCTTGCCTCGGGGTCTCCTTTTGTCGGAACCAGGTACCCACCTTCCCCAATTTCATTCCATGCGTATACTAAGACAATACGTTCCTTTGTTGTTTGAGTCGGGTGCTCATCCATCCACGCAATGGCATCAAGTAAGAAGTGTTTAAATAATTCAGGAGAACGGGGAAAGTACCAATCCTGTCGACCCGAACCATCTTTATTTTCCCAGGGACGTTTATCCCATCCAACTGTTACTTCCGGTATATAGGGTTGTTTTTCGGTCCCTGTCCATTGCTTTTTATGTTCATCAACCAAATCAGCATAGTCATGCTCCTCAGCCCCTCCAAATTTTCCCAAACCAATATTATAATGAGTCTTATAAGTAAAATTCTGATCCGGATGATTACCGCAACCTGCAATGGCCAGACCCGGTAATCCAAGTTTTTTTGAAACTTCCTGCATGCGGTCAAGAGTTTCATTATCAATATCGGCTGGATGAAAAATAACAACCAAAGGTTTTCCGTCAACGGTAAGATATTGAGGATCTTCAAAATATTGCATCAAATATTCCGTTGCTTTTTCCCAATTATCTGTTCCTTTAATCTCAGCACCTCCATGGTTGGCAATCAACAAACTGTACTTTATTCTATTCCTGTTTTTCGCTTTCATATACAGATTCATACTCGTATGCAGGTAAAGGTTTTCGATTGCCTCAGCATTAAGAGGTCCGTTGGTATCGCGCCAATACCAGCAAAACACGAAAAACGCAATTCCATTATCTGCTGCTAAATCAATTTGTCTTTCCATTATGGACATGGAATCATCCCACCAACCCCAGACAGGTTCCCTTTCAGGAAAATCCTCAACCATCCTGCGGGTTACATGGGTTGGTACATCCTTTGCCCAGGGTTCATTGGGGTCGTCGGCTTTCCTGTTTTTACCTGCCCAACCGTCGAAATAATATACGCCAACTTTCAAAGGTGGTTTTGTTTGTTTGGTTCCGTCGTTACATGACCATCCTATAATAGCCAGTACGCCGCTTAACAGGATCGCTTTTGTAAAAGGCCCTTTCCATAAATGGTTTAAATACTTTTTCATAAATATAAAGATTACCTGATCAGTTGTATTTTTTTCTATTTTCCATTTTCATCTTTCTCATCGGCCCTTTGTAATCCAATTATTTCTGTAGTTAATAAAACCCGGTTATAGATCCGTAAGTTCTTAATCATTTCCTGGCTTACTTCCCAAAATTCTGAACCGTTTACACCGGTGAAGTCGTGGCTGAAATATACGGTTCCTCTTTCCCTGGCTTCTCCGCCATCCTGAAATCCCTGGTCAATTACCATACTGATCAGTGCAGGACAACCATCTATAACTATAGCAACATGATGCGGCTTGTCGCCGGTTATTATGCCCTTATTGCTGTAGAGTTCTACCGTCTCTTTACCATCACTCATTGTAAATAGAACAGTACTGTCTGAAAGCAGATCAATTTTAACACCCTTGCCATTTTGCATACTGTTAATTAGGCTGGCAGAATAACAGGATGAATCAATATTCAACTGGAAAGAAATTGTAAATCCGGCACACTGATTTAATGCAGGAAGTGAGGGTGAGCCAATTTTGGCAACATCCAGCTCTTTGTAATATAACAGGGCATTATCCGGGACCTGGCTTATTTGAAATTGGGAACTTAACATATCGATAAACTCAGCTGGTATTTTAAAACTCCTGAATTGTGTCTTATCACTCACTCTTGCAACTATTTCGTTTAATTCATTTTTCGAGAAGCTGGGAGTATTTAAGCGTTCGGAAGAACCGTTTAGATAACCAAGCCTGTCTTTCCGGTATAATATGAGTTCAGGTTCTGATATATAATAATTACCATTCTTCAATTGGTAATAGCTTACAAAAACGAGGTCTCTTCCTCCAAACTCGTCAAAATCACTTAAGCTGTTATTGTAATAGGTTAAAAAACTTTTACCTCCGGGCCCTTTAAAAAAAGAAAACGGACCCTGAGGGAATTTTACGGGGCGCCCCCCTGGCTTGTACCGTATTATATCCGTTTCCCAGCTTATTCCTTTATCAGTACTCTTTGCGAGTCCGACTACTCCATAAACAGTCCTGTGTATGAACATCCACAGACTATCATTCATAATTACGCGTCTGAAACTACCCGCATTAGAGTATTCAGGATGGCTTACACCATGCCCCTCAGGAAACAGTTTTATTTCAAGGTCTTCAAGTCTGTCATTATTCATGTAATTTACGTACCTGAAGAAAAATGCTTCCCCATTCCCGGTTCGCGGGACAGGCCCATGCTTTGTCGTCCAGCTGATTGCATCATCACCAGAAAAGATTCTGGGAACTGGTACACTGTACAGGACAAAATATTCTCCCTTAAAGATAGTTGAACGATCGATTTCGCTGACAGGCAGCTCTATTTCATGGGCAGGAGAAAAATTACCCATTTCGTCAACATATCGAAACACAGTTTTTCCGACAAGGTGGGGATAAGCCCTGAATGGTTCACCTTTGTACCACCCAAGGAATGTGGCGATATCCAGGAAATCTGTTGGCTCTTTTTCATAATGCAAATCCTCCTTCGGACCCTTCAGATACATATAATATACCTGCCCTGTTTTGGGATGTCTGAAAAAACTGCCGTAGGTTGTCATTGGAGGTCCTTCAGGCTCAATGTCATACCAATCGCCCCAGGTATTACCCCTGTCCGATGATCTTCGGGCAATTATATGCTGACTTGGATGTCCTTCCCGGCTTTTTGCGACTGTTGTTGTTTGTAACCATACACTATCATTAATTTCGAATTTATTAAGGCCCTCCATGTAATCATACCTGGTGGGAAGATCAGGCGTTTTAAGTGATAATCCAAGTGTTCCGTTCTCAAATGCTCTCCAATCCGATATGACCGCAGAATCAGGAAATATATACGGATTTAATGGTATTCCTGTCTTATATGAATTGCCAAACAGGATTGGTGATTTTTTATTAATTGTCCGGAAGGTAATAATAAACCCTAAAGACAGAATCAGGATAACTACTATTAAAAACAGAATTTTACGTTGCCTTTTCATATCATTTTCTATTACGAAAGAATAGTACTTATATGAGCAGAAAAGGAATGAAATGTACTGGCTACTATGAGTATTCCCACGAAATAGTTTTGCAATCAATTTGCACAACGCGGTTTATTATATATTTTACAGTACAAAACTTTTTTCTTGTTCTCATTATACTATAAATTATTTATAACCATGAGAATAGAAGCAAAAAAGTTTCGATGGGCAATTGTGCCTTGTTTAGTCATTTCATTTGGAATTAACTGCCATGCCCAGTTAATGAAAGATATTGCGCAACCCAGTACCATTCCTGCTAATGCGCCACAATACAGCGATGTGGTAATGAGAAGTTTATCTTTCAGGGATGAATCTTTTGAGTTTGGTTCTACCATGCAAAATGCATTGGATTTTCATGTGACACGCTTGGATTGGGTTTATGTCAGGGCAGGTGATGGAAATTATATGAAAGACTTTGCGGCCAAAGGCATCAAAGTAGGTGGCACAATCAATGCTTCACCCGGTGATTCTTCGATTTCTGTAAAAGACATAAATGGTAAGGCTCAGGAAGTACCATGGCTGCCCGGACGTTATTTTATTTGTGTAAATAATCCTGACGCACTTAAATATAATCTGGATAACATAAAAATTGGGGTAGATCTGGGATGTGTGGCTATACAGAGAGATGAACCGGGCTTTGGTAATGTTGAATACACCAATCGTTGCTGTTTCTGTTCTTTCTGTAAGGCAAAAGCATTATCCCAGGGTATTGACCTGAATGACGAAAGCCAGCGGAAAGCTTTTAATAAAGCCTGTACTATGGAGTTTTATCAAAACCTGTATAGCCTGGCCAACAGCTATGCCGGATTCGCCTTGGCTCATTCATGTAATGGTGGTGCACGATCATGGGATGATGAAAACTATAAAGAGATATTTAATGAACATGATTATAGAATTGTTGAAATGAGAGACAAAACGCCTGATGAAGTATATATTCTTTCAAAAGAAACACGCTTGATAAATAAAGCACAGTTATTTCAATATACTACAAGGGGTGATATGGATAAAATCATTCAAAGAAAATACATTGCAATAAGTTATGCTACCGGCATGAATGTTATGGTTCCGTGGGATGTTTATATTAACAGGGCTCCGCGATATTTTGGTGTCAGGGAAGATTTTGCTGATCTGTTTGGATTTGTTCGTTGTATAGGACAGGCAGGGTATCTGGATGGCTACCAGGATGCTGCCACAGGTGGTTACGACCTTGATGAAACCCGGTATACAACCGATCCGGTCGGTATAATTTCCGGTAACACCACACTTAGCATATTTGCCCGCGCTAAGCCGGGAAATGCAGATGCGCCCGTTATTGTGCATTTGATGAATTGGGGAGGAAGAGGTTCTACAAAGGTGAAATTATTAACCACCAGTTTTTTTAATGGTAAAGTTTTGAATATTAAGCTATGGACTCCAAAGCCTTATAACAGCAATGAGCATGTCAATGCCGAAAATACGGGAAACTACGAAACCCTTAAGTGGGATCGCACCGGAGATATAAACGTTACTGTCAATGGCATTTGGACCGAGGTTGATGTCCCGGATTTATCGCCATGGGGTATATTGGTGGTTGAAAAGGATGGTTCCGGCATTAAAAGTGAAAATGAAATAAGCGACATAAAAACTCTTTTTAGCCGGGATGAACTTATCGAAATGGGATATCCTTTTGGGAAATACGGAAAAGATGTTCCATTAGGGGACCCTGATATTGAATGGAAAAGAAGCAATCCCGATATTACAGTCTTTATACCACTGGGTTCCGGAATATATGATGGCGATAATGAACACTTTCTTGTTTTTGATTCTCCTGGCAAGGATGAAATACTGGCAATGTGGACCCAAAGTTCACGCGAAGCTCATGGAGATAATCACCTGGTTCTGGCCAGGAGCAAAGATGGAGAGCACTGGTCAAATCCAAAATATATTGTTGGTGCAAAGTATGCTGAAGGGGGCTTGCAGGCAAGTTGGGGATTCCCCATTGTTTCAGACAAAGGCAGGATATATCTCTTTTACACTAAAGAAATAGAGCTTAATGATAATGACAGGCAGGAAAGTGGCACTATGGGATGCATTTATTCAGATGATAACGGATATACCTGGACCCAACCAAAGGAGATACCAATGCCCCGCTCAAAATACGATAATCCTGACCCGAAAATCCCTAAGGGGTGGATAGTATTTCAGAAACCCATATTAGATCATGAGGGAAAATGGTTAGCGGGATACACCCTGGTAACCTCGCCAGCCATTATGAAAAAGGAGAAAAATTGGCCAAATGCAGATTCCAGGTGCTATTTTATGCGGTTTATGAATCTTGATGCCAATCCCGATCCGGAGGATATTGAAATTGAGTGGTATCCGGAGAATGACCTGGGATTAGAAGTCCGGAATAATGCCTATCCGCATCTGTCGACAGCCCAGGAACCGGCAGTTGTTCTGTTGCCCGATGGCAGACTTTTTACAGTGATGAGAACAATGACAGGATATATCTATTACTCCGTTTCTGCCGATAATGGAAAAACGTGGGACAATCCTGAAATCCTTAAATATTCAGATAATGGAACGGGCATAAAGCATCCGATGTCTCCCTGCCCTTTATACAAACTTAAGAATGGAAGATTCGTTCTTATATTTCACAATAATGAGGGTACAAGATTCGGTTATAACCAGGCAGATGAAGTCTGGAGCATTAATGTGGCCAATGTGATCAGAAACCCGACCTATTATTCTCTCGGGGAGTTTAAGAAAGATGCTGAACAGCCAATTTGGTTTAGTGAACCAGTTGAAATACTTAACTCCGGCGATATTGCATTACCGCCTAAAATGACTGCTGAAATAGGTACATATCCAACTATCACAGAATTCAAGGGGAAATCAATTTTGTGGTATCCCGACAGGAAAAGGTTTTTACTGGGTAAATATTTAGAAACAAATTAATAGTAAATGAAAAAATATGCAAACAAAAGCGATTTACCTCATTCTTATAGGTTTCATTTATCTTCAGCCTCTATTTTCACAGACGAAACTTTACATTTCACCCGATGGTAAAGACAGCTGGTCAGGTACACTTGCTGAACCCAATGCGCAAAAAACCGACGGGCCGCTTGCCACATTGCCCGGCGCCAGGGATGCTGTCCGAAATCTGTATAAACAGGGCTCTGCAGAGCCAATCACTGTACAATTTCGCCAGGGGAACTACCTGCTTTCAGAGGCTGTAATATTCAAACCGGAAGATTCCGGAAAGCCCAACGCCCCGATAGTGTATACTAATTATCCCGGTGAAGAAGTTTCTATATCCGGTGGCCGGGCTATTGCTGGTAAATGGCAAAAGCATCAAAACAACATATGGAAAATCAGAATCACAAATGACTGGACATTTAATCAGCTCTTTGTCAACGGGAAACGCCAAACACGCGCACGTACTCCGAATGTCGGGTACTTTAACGCTTACAGTGTTCCCAAAGCATCAAATGATTCCATGATCTATCAGGCCGGGGACATCCAAGAAACCTGGCATGATTTGCCTAATGTCCAGGTTGTAATTTTTCATTCCTGGAGTGAGTCGCGGCTTTTCATTAAAGATATTGATGAGCAGCAAAGGCTGGTGATATTTACCGGTCCCGGAGCCTATACATTGGATTTTTTCGGAAAATATCCCCGTTATTGGGTTGAAAACATTCTGGAGGGCCTGGATGAACCCGGAGAGTGGTATCTCGACCGTATTTCCGGCACGCTTTACTATTACCCCTCTGAGAATGTTGATTTAGAAACCGCCGAGATCGTCGTGCCCGTCGCGCATCAGCTTATCCAACTCAAAGGGAACAAAACATCCCACCTGCCCCTGCAGTATCTGACATTTGAGAATTTATCATTCATCTATACAGGGTACAGCTTTCCGGACGTTGGTTTTAGAAACGGGGGTGGAGCGACAGGACCCCTTTACCGTCCTTCGGCCATTTTGCTGGAGCATGCAGGAAATGTGACATTCAAAAATTGCCTGGTCGAAAATACCGCCACATATGCCATTGAGCTGGCGGATTCATCCTATCAATGTTTGTTTGAGAACAACATAATACGACATAGTGGAGGGGGCGGTATCATCATCATTGACGGGACCGGTAATTCAGTAATCAATAATCATATTCATCATTGCGGTGACCTGTTTTTTGGCGGCACAGGAGTAGTAAATTCAAACGGCATAAAAACCCACATTGCTAACAACCTTATTCACGATATGCCCTATTGCGGTGTTCGTGGTGGTAATTGGGGAGTGCGTCTTGATGAAGTCATTGAGTACAATCACATCCATCATGTAATGAACATGCTCAATGATGGGGCGTGCA
>Ga0255379_10175_pt1 | contig 11933 bp, 8 predicted proteins | sample ANMaggSeSYBR01I3_FD_182105 | JGI IMG/M metagenome (GOLD analysis project Ga0255379, IMG submission 182105) | Sediment cell enrichment communities from methane seep in Santa Monica Basin, California, United Staets - ANME aggregate JGI... | ecosystem: Environmental > Aquatic > Marine > Cold seeps >... | reverse complement strand
TGAATATGAGGGATTTACCGGGTATGGAGAAGCTTCTATGCCGCCCTACCTGGGCGAATCCCAGGAGTCAGTAATGAACTTCCTGAAAAAAGTGGATCTGGGGCAATTCAGGGATCCCTTCCTGTTGGATGACATCCTGGAGTATGTGGATTTCATTGATGAAGGCAACAGGGCTGCCAAAGCATCGGTGGACATTGCATTGCATGATCTGGTGGGAAAGATGGTAGGTCAGCCCCTCTATAAACTCTGGGGACTCAATCCCGAACATACCCCCATGACCTCTTTCACCATCGGAATTGATACCCCGGAGGTTGTAAAAGTGAAGACTGAACAGGCCAGCCGCTTTAAAGTATTAAAGATCAAGCTGGGTGGTGGCAATGACAGGGAGATGATCAATACAGTAAGGTCGGTAACTGATGTGCCTCTGTACGTGGATGTGAACCAGGGGTGGAAGGATAAGCATGCCGCACTGGAGATGATTCACTGGCTGAATGAACAGGGAATTGAGTTTGTGGAACAGCCCCTGCCAAAAACCCAGGTAGATGATATGGCGTGGCTTACCGAGAACAGCCCCCTGCCGGTCATAGCCGATGAGGCTTTTCAGAGGCTATCCGATGTGGCCGCTTTCAAAGGGATCTACTCGGGAATCAATATCAAACTCATGAAAAGTACCGGACTTCGTGAAGCCCATAAGATGATCACTGTAGCACGGGCCCTTGATATGCAGGTGATGATAGGCTGTATGACAGAAACCTCCTGTGCTGTTTCTGCCGCTTCACAGCTTTCTCCACTTGTTGACTGGGCTGATCTGGATGGCAACCTGTTGATCAGCAATGACATATACGAAGGAGTGAAAGTTATTGATGGAAAGATTGCACTCAATGACCTGCCCGGTATTGGAATCAAAAAGCTAAAACCATAGAGAGCAGATGCTAAACAGGAGATCATTTATCCGGAAGTCGGGCGCACTTGCAGCCCTCTCCATGGGATCTTATACTGGTTTGACTGCGGGAGTGGGTACGGACCATATTGTTCAGAAACCCAGGATATTTCCTCAATGTTTGAAAAAGGGTGACCTTATTGGCCTGGTAACTCCCGGGAGTCCCATTGAAAAAAGGCAATTGGATGAAACCATCCAAAAACTTGAAAACCTTGGATTCAGAACCTATAATACTGATTCGGTGTTAGCGGAGTATGGTTATTTTGCCGGGCGCGACCAGGAAAGGGCCGATGAACTTATGCATATGTTTACCAATAAAGAGGTTGACGGTATATGGTGTGTCAGAGGCGGCTATGGTTCCATCAGGATACTCAACCTGCTTGATTTCGAAAAAATTGAACAGAATCCGAAGGTGTTTGTCGGGTACAGCGATATCACCGCATTGCTCACCACCGTATTTGAACAGACAGGTTTGGTCACTTACCATGGTCCGGTAGGAATCTCCGATTTCAATGATTTCTCTGTGAAGTCACTCGAAAAGGTAATCCTGAATCCGGGCAACCAATACAGAATTCCTTACGAACGCGAAGATGACACTGAAGATAATCCTGAATTCGATCGCTATACCATTCATGGGGGAAAAGCTGAAGGAGAATTAATCGGAGGAAATATCAGTGTGCTTGATTCGATGATCGGCAGCAGGTTTGAGCCCAATTTCGAAAACAAAATTGTTTATCTTGAAGAGATTGAAGAGAAAACTTACCGGGTTGACAAGATGCTGTTTCATCTGTTGGAGGCCACAACCCTGAAAAAAGCTGCAGGTGTTGTAATGGGTGTTTTCAGCGACTGCAATATCAACGATGAGCCAAGACTCTCTTTAAGGACGGCCATCGAAGATTTGCTCCGGCCGCTCGGTATTCCGGTATCATATGGTCTTTCATTCGGACATATAAACAAGATGGTGACCATTCCCAACGGCATCAGAGCCCGGATGAACGCAGACAGGAACAACCTCAAATTACTTGAAAAAACAGTGCTGGTAAAATGAATGATTTTGGCATACTCTCTATTTTGCCGCCACTGCTGGCAATTATCCTGGCATTAAAAACCAGGCAGGTCTATATATCCCTGGTTGTTGGGATCTGGCTTGGGTGGCTGATCATCAGTGATTGGAATATTCTGCAGGGATCCATTGCCACCCTGGAGGGGTTTGTAGATGTATTTAAATCCCCGGGGAATACGAAGACCATCATGTTTAGTGCCCTGGTGGGGGCCTTGTTGCTATTTATCCAGTACTCGGGTGGTGTTCAGGGATTTATCCTGAGGATGGATAAGCTTCTTCACAAGGTTGAACAGAACAGGAAGGGCAAAAGCAGGGTGATGGTGGAGCTATTGGCTATGGCCACCGGGTTGCTTCTGTTCATTGAAACAAGCATCAGCTCATTAACCGTTGGAACGCTTTACAGACCGGTATTTGACAAATTGAAGATTCCCAGGGAGAAGCTGGCTTATATTGCCGATTCAAGCTCGGCTCCCAGTTCCATCCTGATTCCCTTTAATGCCTGGGGTGCATTTATAATGGGGTTACTGCTTACACAGGGCATTGAAGCTCCGTTTAAAACCATGGTTTCAGCCATGGTATTTAACTTTTATCCTATGCTCGCCATAGTCATGGTTTTTTTCATCATTGTTACCCGGAAAGATTTTGGTCCCATGGCCCGGGCTGAAAAGAGAACACGGGAAACAGGAAAACTTCTCAATGACGGCGCCAGGCCCCTGGTTTCAGATGAAGTTACTTCCTATGAGATGAAAGAAGGCATTAAACCCAGGGCCATCAATATGATTGTTCCACTGGCGGTGATGATCATCATGATGCTGGTGAGCCTGGCTTATACAGGTTGGACCCTGGTTGAAGATGCATCCTCCTTCATGAATCACCTTGGAAAAGCCCTTGGTCACGGATCGGGATCATCGGCAGTCCTCTACTCGGTTACCACCTCTATTCTTACAGCCATGTTGCTTTACCGGGTTCAGGGGATTATGAAAATCCGGAAGATGATTGAGCTCATTTTGAAGGGAATCAGCGAATTAATGCCTCTCGCACTGTTAATGATGCTGGCATTCTCCATCAGTCACGTCTGCAATAGTCTGGGAACCGGTGAATATGTGGCAGGCATTACAGAGAGCTGGCTTTCACCGGCACTGCTACCGGCTGTTATCTTCATTCTCTCCTCTTTCATCGCATTTTCAACCGGCACATCCTGGGGTACATTTGCCATCATGATCTCCATTGCAATACCCATGGCAGAATTGCACGGTGCGAACCTTTTCCTGGTTGTGGCGGCAACCATGGGAGGCGGGGTATTTGGCGATCATTGTTCCCCGATTTCCGATACCACCATCATATCATCCATGGCTTCGGCATCGGATCATATTGACCATGTAAGGACCCAACTTCCGTATGCCCTGGTCACAGGTGTGGCTACAGTGGTTATTTATCTGATCATGGGGTTTGTTACTTAAGAACCTGAAAACGGGTTTATATTACGAATGGCTAAACTCTCTCTTTTTCCATGGAGTTTAGATATTCTTCATTGAAACCAGCCCCGATACCCGGGTTATCGCCCAGTTCCCATTTTCCGTTTCCCCGGTACTCGATGCCTCCTGTAACCGGGTCCTCGGCCAGCATTAGCGACGAGTCCATGTCAAAATGTACAATATTTAGTCTGGCTGCCACCAGATGCATTAAGGCCGTAAGTCCGTAGCGCGATTCAGACATACATCCTACCTGACATTTGATCCCGGCCCCTTCGGCAATCGCTATTATTTTCAGGGCATTATTTATCCCTCCTGATTTTGAGAACTTAATATTGAAATAATCGCATGCACCCATACTTGCGAGACGAAATGCATCATGGTGGTCAAATACGGATTCATCTGCCATGATGGGAATGGGACTGCTGTCTCTCACCTTGGCCAGATCTCTGTTATTCCAGTGTGGAATCGGTTCTTCGCAATGTTCAATGTTGTATTTGTCAAGTGCTCTTAAAGTTTTGATGGCTGTAATTGTATCCCATCCCTGATTGGCATCGATTCGAACAGGATATTCCATTCCAACAGCATCTCTTATGGCTTTTATCCTTGCAACATCCTCTTCCATTGTTGTACCCAGTTTGATCTTAATGGCCGGAAATCCTGAGGTTTTAAAGTCCTTTGCATCTTTTGCCATTTTTTCCGGCTCCCCGATACTGATTGTCATATCGGTATAAACTTCGCGGCTGTTACTTCCTCCAAGCAATTTATACAGAGGCAGGTTGGCTTTTTTGGCAAGAAGATCGTATAATGCCATATCAAAAGCGCTTTTCATCGTAAAATTTCCCTGTACAGCACGGTCAATCTCTGATAAACGGTCCTCTATGGCAAAAGGGTCTTTGTTTTTAATAAGCCTGCCAATCTTTTTTGCCAGCTCAAATACAGTCTCCTGGGTTTCGCCCACAATAAAAACAAAGGGGGCACATTCACCTGTTCCCGTAAGGCCGGAGCTGGTGTGTATATGAACAACAATGTTTGTTGCCTCCCGAATAACGCCCAGGGAGATAACAAAAGGCTCCTTATAAGGAATATTGAGTTTGATAATTTCTACAGAAGTTATTATAGTATTTTCCATCATTCACCAGAATTTTTGGGTTAATAATCAAAGTGGACCGATTTTTCTCCAGCTTCAATGGCAACCGGAAGGAAATTCTCCCTGGGTGGCATGGGACAGGTGGCAAATGGGCTGAATGCACAGGGTGGATTGTAAGCCTTGTTGAAATCCAGGATGATCCGGCCGGTGGAATCAGACACAGCGTACATAAATCTGCCCGCACCGTAGGTTTCCAACCCGGTGGTTTCATCTGCAAATACCAGGAAATATCCTTTCCCTGAGGAGAAGGGAAAAAGTACCAGGTTTTTTCTGTTGAGCCTGAAGCACAATTCACCCGGACAACTATACTCCTCGGTAAATCCTTCAACCGGTGTGGCTACGGTCATGGTTTTTGGCTCCTCAAAGGGAACCAGCGTGGCTTCAACCACATACTCCGTTTGAATGGGGTAGGAGGGTATATGGTCCAGCTGATCGATGCGGGGGTGTTTATAATCCCTTAGCCGAATACCGTATTTTTCGCCCCGTTTTATAATATTCCAGGAAAGATCTCCCTGTTGCAGGCAGGTGATATTTTTTGACTGATCATTTTCAAGTTCCATGTGGTAAATCAGGGAATTTCCACTGCTTATATCGATTCCTTCCTCTACCTGGAGCATTATGTTGCCGTCTTTGAGGGTCAGTGTCCCGCAATATGCCCTTGCTTTCTCCGGGAAGATGATGTCATTGGATGGATCGGACCCAAAACTGTTTCTCCCTTCCTCCAGCCAGAACAATCCGGCCAGGTTGAGCCAGCCGGTCTCTCCTTTCAGCCGTTCCAGGCGACTCTGTTGCCAGGAGAGAATCTCTCTCTTATAACTGTCAGGATCTTCGATCACAGTTGAGCTATTCGTACATCCTGTTATGGAAATTGCAATAGGAAGAAGTACGAGATATTTATATTTCATTTCAGGGTTGTTGTGTGGTCTGTTGTTCTCTGGCCCAGTTTTGTAATGCTTCGATGGCTTGCATCAGAACACCTGCCGAGCCACGAAAAACTCCCGAACCATGAGGCTTTCCTTCAATGGTATACCATTCAAAGAAACCATCGTTTTTCACTACACGATCCACAAAGGGTTGTAATTCGGTGTATGCTTCTTCGATATAACCGTATTTAATAAGTTGTGTGATCATCCTGCCGCCAAACCAGGTCCAATCCCCGCCGTTTTGATAGGAATAGGGATTCATCCCTTCATTGTGGAAACTCCCCTGGGGATAAGGAGGATACAGGGTTAGTCCGATCGATTGTGCCCCGCTTTTTGTTACATTGTCTCTCATCTTGTTCAGTGAAATGAGAACCTCTTCCGGGGTAAGCAATCCTGCTTCTATGGCAACGGCAGTTCCGCCGTGATAGTAAATATCGTTTTCATCGAAGCCTTCAAATGGAGAACATGTTATGTAAATGTGGGGAATGAATTTTTGACGTTCGTTGTCGTACAGGTGCAACCGTATGTTTTGTTTTATTTCGGTGTGAAGCTGTTCCCATGATGCTGTTTTTGATGCATCGTCCGACATCTCCATCAGGTTTTCCAGGGCAATCAGCAACATGGCATTGTCATAAATATCAATAGCCGGAGTGCTATATTCGTCGAGTTTCACCCCCCAGCTGTGTCCTGGCTGAACATCGCCCCAATCGGCCGTTGCTGCACCCCAGATAAGCCCGTATTGCTTGTTGAACCTGTATTTCAGTAAGAAATCCAGTGCATATTCGAGGCGTTGTAACACGGTTAGTTCATTTACATTTTCCGATAGGATGGCATGGTCGCCGGTTGCTTCTATGTATTTATATACGGCCTGGATTAGCGATGTCTCCTGATCGGTTTCTACTGTGTTTTTATGCAATGCATACCCGGGCATATCGTGGCGGGCAAATACATGATAATTGTCTATTTCAATTTTATTGCCCGGTGCCTGATAGCCGTCGATGATATTGCCGTCGAAACCCTGCGCATTGAAAAAGGGCATTAAGGCACTCCGTACTTCCTCTGAAGGTCTTAACCTGCACGCATATGTAATAAATGTATTCAAATCTCTTATCCATACTTCACTGTATCCGCTACCGGCATTAAAGCCTGTCTTGAGTATTTCGCTTCCTTTTGTAAATACTTCATGGAGATTTTCATTTTCCAACACTCTTTCAGCAAGTTTTTCATCGGGTACCTGTGCCCATAAGTCTCCTGATAAGAGGCAGGAAAAAACGAATAGTGGTAACAATCGGATCATCATTTTAATTTTTTAATTCTTCAAATGTACAAAAGAAACAAGATCAATGGTTCGGCCCATACTATGAATTGCCCGTTGCAATTTTTGCTGAAAAGAGATTGGGTGTATTCCCCATTATGATTTTCAGGGTGCTTCCTTTTTTAATATCAGCATGCGTAAAAAACAGACCGGAGTGTCTATTCCCATTTAGAAAAACATCCTGAACATACTTATTTTCAGCGCTGTTGTTTTCAGTGATTATTGTAAAGACCTTCCCTGAACTTAATGGAATTTCAACCTTGTCAAACAGGGGCCTTCCAATTGTGTAAACAGGGTTTCCCGGCGCTACCTGGTAAAAGCCCATTGCATTTAAAACATACCAGGCAGACATTTGCCCGCAGTCTTCATTGCCAATGATCCCATCAGGTCGGGTTGAGTAAAAATCATTTAATATCTGATCAATCAATTTCTGAGTTTTCCACGGCTGACCGGCATAGGTGTACAGAAAGGCTATGTGATGGCTCGGTTCATTTCCATGAGCGTATTGTCCGATTAAACCGGTTATATCGGCGCTGGCATCTTCACCTTCAATACTGGAAGAGGTAGAAAACAGGGTGTCCAGCTTTTGAGTAAAGGCTTCTTTACTCTGGTACAATTCCAAAAATCCCTTGATGTCATGTGGAACAAACCACGTCCATTGCCATGCATTCCCTTCAACATAATGAGAAGCTTCATGACTGGCATAATTTGGATTAAAAGGGATTACCCAGGTACCATCAGCGTTTTTGCCTCTCATAAAACCCGTGATGGTATCGAAATAGCGGGTATAATTTTTTGCACGTTCCTGAAAATAGTTGGTGAGGGAGTCGTTGTGATTTAATTGTGCAATTTGAGCGATACACCAATCATAATAAGCCATCTCTAAACCAAAAGACACTGATTTTACAATCTTATCGGCAGGAATGTGCTTATCTTCGTTCACATATTTATTGTATAAAGGCATTAATCCCTTTTTTCGGGGATTCTCAGTTGATGCTATTAGCTGAGGTTTATAAGATGCACTGTTTACAGATGCCTCCAGTGCCAATTGCTTATCAATTCCGGGAATATCTTTTGTCAGGGCATCTGCTATATTAGCCACAGCCGGATAGCCTACCATCGTGGAAGTATAATTTGAGGAGAGCGGCCACATGGGAAGAAAGCCCCCCTGTTGATATTTCAACAATAAATTATTGACCCATGAAACGGTCTTAGGCTCATCAATAATCGTCATCAGCGGATGCAATGCCCTGAATGTATCCCACAGGGAATAAACAGTATAATTGGTCATCTTTGCAGTGGCCTGATGTATATTTTTGTCCATTCCTTTATAGCGTCCGTCCGTATCCTGATACATCATCGGAGCGATCATACTATGGTATAGAGCTGTATAGAATATTGTGAGTCTCTTTGGGTCGTCAGAACTTACTTTTATTTTTCGGAGAGCTTTTCTCCAGGTGTTTTCAGCATCTCTTTGTACAGCTTCAAAATCCCATCCCGGTAATTCAAACTGCATATTTTTCCTAGCTCCCTGAGTATCAACCGGAGAGATGCTGACTTTTATTTGTAATGCTTCTTTTTCGGGTAATTCAGGAAAACTGAAATAGGCATAAACGTTTTTACCCCTGTAGATATATGCTTCAGTGGACGGTGTTGTATCTACTATCACCTCATCGATGCGAAATGGATGTGAAAACTCGGCATAGAAATAGACCTGATGGTCATGTGCCCAACCACTGGTATGCTTTACTCCCCTTATGGTTTTGTTATTAATGATTTCCAATTCGTTATAGACATTGTCATGTCCCCATGTTCGCTGAAGGATATGCCCAAGGTCAACTAACAGACGTTTTTTCTCCTGGACGCCAAATTGATAGCGGTGCATTCCCACCCTGTTGGTTGCGGCTAATTCTGCCGACACCTCATAATTATTAAACTTTACAGCATAGTAGCCAACTTTTGCCTGTTCCTCTGCCTTGCTAAAGCTTGCCACAGGCTTTTCTTTGCTTTCACCGGTAAAAGGAAGCAATAATATATCACCCATATCACCAATTCCAGTACCACTTAAATGGGTATGAGAAAAACCAAAAATGGTACTGTCATTGTAATGATACCCACTGGAAGCATCCCATCCGTTCAACCTGGTATCAGGACTTAACTGTAGCATGCCATTTGGCAGAACAGGTCCCGGAAAAGTATGCCCGTGAAATCCTGTTCCTATAAATGGGTCCACATAATCCAGCAGATCAACCTCCGAAACGGATTTACCATTGTTTAATACACAACTTGCTGAAAGCAATAATAAAACTAAATACAACAGGTGTCTCATAATAGGTCTCCCATGCTAAAGTAGTGGTTTTCGTTGCTATTTGCATATCGATTAATGTTTTACTACAGTCACCAATAGTTATTTAGAAGCAGCCTATTTTACCTATCTACATAATTCAATATGAATTTGTTATTATCTTAACATCCAATTCAAACTGAGCTATTATTTCCCGAAAAAATGTGTTTATGGAGAAAAAGACTCGTAGAAATTTTGTGAAGGCACTGGGGGTTTCAATTGGCGCTGCCGGTGTTATAGGTGGTGGCAGCATTTTAAGCTCATGCAACCGGGTTGAAACGGTTTCGGGCGATAAAATTAAGGTGTTAACTGCTGGTGGCGAATTGGTAGAGGTTGACATATCGCAGTTAAAACCAGCAGAGATTCCTTCTCTTTCTGAGAATCAACAACGCGGCAGAGAGGGTATACCAGGGAAGAGCTGGGTCATGGTTATTGACCTTTCTAAATGCCGGAATGCACGTGAATGTATGAAGGCCTGCCAGAACCATCATCAACTACGGCCGGAGCAGCATCACATAAATGTTTTACAAATGCTGGATGCAGAACACACGGCACCTTACTATATGCCTAAACCCTGCCAGCATTGCGACAATCCGCCATGTACCAAAGTTTGCCCGGTAAATGCAACCTTTAAACGCGAAGACGGCATTGTTTTGATTGACAATGAACGCTGTATCGGGTGCCGGTTTTGTATTGCTGCCTGTCCGTATTCAGCAAGGGTATTTAACTGGTTCGAACCACGTGATGCCGAAAATTACGAAGGTGTAACGTATAATATTGAAGCCAACGTCCCGCAAAAGAAGGGAACAATATCAAAATGCCTATTCAGTGCCGACTTATTGAGGGAAGGGCAACTTCCTTCGTGCGTTTCGGCCTGTCCAAATGGTGTTTACTGGTTTGGAGACCGGAATGAAGATGCCGTTACCAATGGCACAACAAAAGAAACCGTTCGTTTCAGTGAACTTGTAAAAGACAACGCAGCCTACACCCTTATGAAAGAACTGGGAACAGACCCCCGGGTTTTTTATCTTCCGCCAAAAGACAGGGCATTCCCGTATGAAGAAGAGAAATCTGACCACCAGGATGCATGACCGTAAAAAACCGTAACAAAAACCCTAACCGATGAATAAAATTGAGTCTCCTGAAGAATCGAGGAAGTTATTGGATAAGATTTTTTATGATTTGACACGATCCATTGTGAAAAAAGATGAATTAACCAGGTTTTGGTTTTTCATTTTAATCATGTTTGCAGGTGTCGGACTCTGGGGCTGGATCATACAGATTGACAAGGGACTTGGTGTGACAGGAATGCGTGATTACATTTCATGGGGATTGTACATTGCCAATTTTGTATTTTTTGTTGCAGTCAGCCTTGTCGGATTGTTAATCAGTTCAGTGTTGCAATTGCTGAAAATTTCCTGGGCAAAGCCTGTGACACGTGCTGCCGAGCAAGTTGCCATTGCCGCAGTAGCCCTGGCCGGTATTATTATTGTAATGGACATGGGACGTCCCGACAGGCTGTTAAATATATTCCTCCATGGAAGGTTTGCATCACCCATTGTCTGGGATTTAACTGTGGTATCTACCTATTTGGCTATCTCAGTTTTACTGTTCTACATCCCGTTAATTCCGGATCTTGCCTTAATGCGTGACCGTTTAGGTTCAGAAATTCCTGCATGGAAATTGAAACTTTATAAAACTTTAGCTCTGGGATGGACCGGGAATGCACAACAGTATAAAACCATTTACCACGCCATGCGTGTGCTGATGATATTAATTATCCCGGTTGGTTTATCCATCCATACAGTTACCTCGTGGTTGTTTGCTTCAACATTACGTCCGGGTTGGGACAGCACGATATTGGGTCCTTACTTTGTAGTGGGTGCTTTTGTTGCAGGAACAACGGCAGTTATAATACTGATGTATGTGTATCGACTGAGGTACGGGTTGAAGGATTATTTTGAAGATGCGCTTTTCGACAAGATGGGAAAACTGTTAGTCCTTGTAAGCCTGGTATACCTCTATTTCAATATCAATGAATTCCTGGTGCCTGCATATAAGATGAAACTGGCTGAAGGAGTCCATCTAAAGGAGTTGTTTTCAGGAGGTTATGCTTTTTTGTTCTGGTTTGTGCAAATTGCGGGCCTGGCCTTACCCATTGTACTGCTCATGTTGAAATTTTGCAGGAAACCTCTTCAAATTACAATCATATCGGTTTTCATGTTAGTATCAGCCTGGTTTAAAAGGTACTTGATTGTTATCCCAACTATGGAACATCCGTTTTTACCGCTTCAAAATGTACCTGAGAGCTTTCATCACTATTCACCTACCAGTATTGAAATTATGATCATGTTATTCTCATTTTTTGCTTCAATAACAATTATCTCAATGCTGGCAAAGCTGTTTCCGGTTATAACCATCTGGGAATATGCCGAAGAAAAAGGGATAGACAAGGAATATCTGTCAGAAAAACCTAAAAACTAAATGGCCATGAAGAGCACATTAAATCTTTTACTTGCAGCCGCACTGCTGCTAACGGCACAACAGGTTTTGGGTCAGGATTGGATCGTTCCTGCAGATCAGGCAGCTGTAGAAAATCCATCGGCATATAACCTGGAAAACGTAAAAAAGGGTAAAGATATCTATACACTCAATTGCAAGTCCTGTCACGGAGACCCGGGTAAAAACAATCCCCTGGCTTTGGTTCCAATGCCGGTTGACATTGC
>Ga0255379_10172_pt1 | contig 11971 bp, 8 predicted proteins | sample ANMaggSeSYBR01I3_FD_182105 | JGI IMG/M metagenome (GOLD analysis project Ga0255379, IMG submission 182105) | Sediment cell enrichment communities from methane seep in Santa Monica Basin, California, United Staets - ANME aggregate JGI... | ecosystem: Environmental > Aquatic > Marine > Cold seeps >... | reverse complement strand
TTAATGGGGAGATCCTTTAAATACCCTAATTAAGTATCCAATAGCTGATTTCATCCAGGTAGATCGTGAATCCTGGCGTTTTCCTCGCGTTGATAAACAATCCAAAATGACCGTTATTTATTATTGTGGGTTCGTTAATTTCTTGAAGCAGACTGTTGTTAACATACAAGCGAATGATCGGCCCTTTAATCCATATGCCCAGTGTATTGGTTTGGTTCGGGCCTTTGTGTATTTTTTCACTAGAGGGCATGCTCAAAAGCATGGATGAGCCATTGTTTGACCAACGCCGGAGGTCATAATGCCCCCACAGGTTACATGAAAATAATACGCGAAACCACTTTCATAATCAGGAGCTCTCACAACAAGCCCGTATTGGTCGTCATTTGTACATTCTGCAACTTCGAAAGTTGCTTCTAGATATGCATCCTGGAACGTGAGGTAAGTTAACCACCAGTTATACCCTTTCCCAGCAGCAGCCGCTTTCATGGAAAGTTTTCCGCTGCTCAATGACAGGGTTGTGTTACCAATTTCGATGTCGCCTGAATCAAGGCTCCAATATTGTCCATTGGAAAGACCATCATGCCACGTTGGCTGCCCCAGGTCTTGTTTAGGGTCATCGGGTGGGACGGGGGTGTTTGTTGCAGTTGCCGATGACTCATATTGCGTTTCGGCAGTGCTTGAATCAGTCACTTGCTGGTTTATTTTTTGATCCAGGACGGTTGCAGTGAGTGAGATGGCAACCTGTGTTGCGGTATTGTCATCAAACGAATCAGTAGGAAAAGAGATCGAACACGCTAATACAGTTATTAAAACCAATGAAAATAGAAAGACTTTCTTCATGACTATCCTCGCTTTGTGACACTTGCATAATTATATAGGATAATAAAATTTGAAATCCTCTGAATTTGTATTTTGTGTTCATGTATAATGCGGATGGGATGAAAATGAAAGATTCTGGTAAGTCGGTCTTGGCGGTTGATTGGGGAAGAAAGCGGCTTGGTTTAGCTATTAGTGATCCTACCTGGACGCTCGCTCGTCCGTTAGAAGTAATCGCCCATATTTCGCACGGAAAAAATGCTGAGAGAATTTTGAAAATTGCTCAAGATAATAATGTGAGTATGATTATTGTTGGTGTGACCTATGATGAAAATCGTATGCCAACATATAACGGCCGGAGTGCAATGCGATTGTTAGAAGAAATTAAAAATTTAGGGTCGATCCCGGTCGCAGCATGGAATGAGGAAGGCTCCACTCGCTCAGCTATTTCGACGCGTGTGGAAATTGGAAGCTCAAGAAAAAAAAGAAAAGGGCATCTTGATTCGATAGCTGCTGCTATCTTTTTACAAAATTTTCTGGACCTGGAGTCGACAAAATGATTGGAATAGAGAAACAGAAAGGGATCCTGGCTTTTTCATTGATCTTCGCTGCGGCCATATTTTTTACTTGTGTGTATTTCCTCGTTATCTGGCTGCCTTTCAGTACAGCCCAAGTATTTGGTGAACCTGACCCGGGGTTGGATACATCTCATCGAATTATTCTTAGCGCTCGTTTGCTAATACATCGGAAGGATTTGACTACTAATCTTGAAATAGGTGATCGTCCTATACCATTTTCAATCGACTCTGGCCAATCGGCTAGCATGGTTGCAGAAGAACTAGAAATTAACGGAAACATTCCTGAAGCGGATTCCCTGGTTAATTATTGGCTTTTTAAAGGACAAGACCGATTGATTCAAACAGGAGTGTATCTTATTCAACCAAATACAACCCCACTTTCAATTGCAATAAATCTGGTGAATAACTCTCCTGAGGAGATTCATTTTGCTTTCTTAGCAGGGTGGCGGAAAGAGGAAGTTGAAAACCTTTTGTTTAACACAAATATCTTTCCACATGATGTAGATTTCCTGGAAGCAGAAAAATTAAGTCTTGGTTCTTGTTTCCCCCAAGAGTTGCAGCCGTTATCATCAATTGAAGGGTTCTTATTCCCAGGAGAGTATCAATTGGCAAAAAGCCTTTCACAAGAGGAAATCCTTTGTTCTTTCACTGAGAGGTTTTTTGAATCAATTCCACCGAATTATCGGGAGTTGGTTAATAAACAAGGATTAACCTTATATGAAGCGGTGATTCTTGCGTCAATTATCCAAAGAGAAGTTATCAATCCAGAGGAAGCACCACTCATAGCTGGTGTATTCTTCAACCGTTTGAATGCTCACATGCTGCTTCAAAGCGATCCAACAGTACAGTACGCGATTGCATCAGATGCGAAACAATTAGATTGGTGGAAAAGCCCACTGGAATCCGCTGATCTCGAGTTAGATTCCCCTTATAACACATATGAAAATAATGGTCTCCCTCCTACACCAATCTGTAATCCTGACCTAAACTCGCTTCTTTCTGTGGCGTTTCCGGAGAGGACAAATTACCTTTTTTTTCGAGCAGCTTGTGACCATTCGGGCAGCCATTTTTTTAGCGAAACGTATCAACAGCATGTGGAAGCTGTGTGTGATTGATTCTTAAAAACAATAAAACGGATCACAGTTTTTAGGTATGCAGAAAAAGTTGTTTAAACTATTTGCTGACTATATCCCAACCAATCAAATTCGGAGATTTTTTATTGGAAATTGTCAATTCCATAATTGAGTAGAAAAATTTGTCAGATCAAGAAACAAAATCAAACTAATTTATATTTTCTTTTATGGATCGGTTATTTTCAAGGTTAATATCTTTTATCCATTCAATGAGTTTTGGCGTGATTGATTTTGGGCTCATTCTCCATGCCCAATTCCCTAGGGGAACAGAGGGCGTGTTCATTCGGGCATCATTTCCCAGATTGAGAAAATCTTGCATTGGCGCAATCGAGTAAACAGCGGGAGATTTCCAAATTGCTTGAATCATCAAATGGGCAATTTCTTCTTCATTTCCGTGGAGATATTGTGAACATGATTCTCTTAACACGTCAGGAGAAGTGTCAAACCATCCTCTGGTTGGAGGGTTGTCGTGTGTTCCGGTATACGCTACACATTTGAGCGGGAAATTCTCGGGGAGGTTTTCCTTGTTTCCACTTTCTCCAAATCCAAATTGCATAATTCTCATGCCGGGCATTTTATAATGATCCCGCAGTTCTATTACATCAGGAGTAATCACCCCTAAATCCTCCGCAAAAAACGGGAGATCATTGAGGCCGTTTTTTATTGCGTCGAAAAATGCGTAAGTAGGTCCTTCTACCCATTTCCCATCCTTAGCAGTCAGAGAACCATTAGGGATTTCCCATGCTGCGGAAAAACCTCTGAAATGATCAAGGCGAATTACATCTACCATTTGTCTCATGTATTTGACCCGATCAATCCACCAGGAAAAATTATTTTGCTTGTGTTCTTCCCATGCGTATAATGGATTTCCCCAAAGCTGTCCGTCAGATGAAAAATAATCTGGAGGAACTCCTGCTACTACGTAAGGAATTAATTTGTCGTCTAACTGGAAAAGATTCGGATGGCTCCAAACATCAGCACTATCGTATCCCATGAAAATTGGAATATCACCTATGATGCGAATGCCTTTCTCGAGAGCGTATTTGTGTAATAATTTCCATTGAGTAAAAAAAATAAATTGGATGAACTTTTGATAGTTGATGTCTTGATTGTGTTTTTCGTAAAACTCAGCTAAAGTATTTTTGTCTCGAAATCTATAAATTAAAAAGCACAACAATTTCCCGAATCATCCATACCGCAGGAATTGGTGAGTCGCGCATAGATGAATTAATCGGTGATTGTGAAAGATTAGAAAATCCTTCAGTTGGAATAACAGCAAAGCCTGGCCAGGTTGACATAAGGGTTACTGCTAAAGCATCTAACCAATTCCAAGCAAGAAGTTTAATCGCTCCAATCGAGAAAAACATTCTTGAAAAAGTTAGCGAATATGTTTATGGGTTCGATCAGGAAACCTTATATGGTGTGGTTTCGCGTCTGATTAAAAAAGAAAACATTCACATCATTCTTTTCCATGATACCAAAAACACGGATCTGATATCCAACCTGAATAAGAAAGGCATCTTTAAAGAAATCAGAGAATTTTCAAGCATGGATCAGCAAGAAAATAAACCTGATTATTCATTGTACAATAATTCAAAACAACCAACGATGGCAATATACTTAAAAGAATGCTCAAATCATAAATCAAATTATCAATTAACAATAATGTATGATCAAAATGTTAACAGAAAAGAATTCCGGTTTGGTGGACATAACATATTGATAGATACGTGGATTGAAAACAATTTATTAAACTCTATTCGGGAAATAATAATTAAGAAAAAGGTGAATAATGGGTAAAAAAGCTGATCTTATTCTAACAAACGCAATTGTATTAACAATGGATAAATTACTCAACCAGTATGATCCGGGTGCAGTAGCAATCAAAGGTGACACGATCATAGATGTCGGGTTGAAAGAAGAAATAGAGAATAAATATGCTGCTGAAACCATATTCGATTGTGGTGGAAAAGTGCTGATGCCCGGGTTAGTTAATACTCATACACATATCCCCATGACACTTCTTCGAGGGTTAGCTGATGACCTCCGTTTAGAAGTCTGGTTACTTGGGTATATTATGCCGGTGGAAAGAGAATATGTATCTAAAGATTTCGTAGAGTTGGGCACAAAAATTGGCTGCGCAGAATTCATTCGAACCGGTGTTACTTGCTTTAATGACATGTATTATTTCGAAGAAGTAGTTGCAAAAACAACAGCAGAAATCGGTTTGCGAGCAATTTGTTCTCAAACTGTGTTGAAATTCCCTACACCAGACGCACAATCCTATGAAGAATCAATCGAGCTTACTCGTGGCCTGATTGAACGATACAAGAATCATCCACTAATCATACCTGCCGTTGCACCGCACGCTGCATATACCTGCCCACCTGAGATTTTAGAAGCGTGCACAAATCTTGCCGTTGAAAATGACATTCCTCTTCATATTCATATCTCTGAGACCGCTGAAGAAGTTGAAAATATGCGCAAACTGGAAGGAATGCCTGTAGTCCCCTATGTTAAAAAACAGGGAGTGTTTAAAGCAAAAACAATCGCCGCCCACTGCGTTCATATTGACGAAGGTGAAATGCACACTTTAGAACATGCAGGTGTTGGCGTTGCCCACAACCCTTCCTCCAACCTGAAACTCGCATCTGGCTTTGCGCCTGTAATGCGCATGCTGGAAATCGGATTAAATGTAGGTATCGGAACAGATGGAAGCGCTTCAAATAACGACCTGGATTTCTTTGAAGAAATTCGTTTGGCAACATTCCTCGCAAAAGGGACAAGTGGTGATCCTACAGCTATTCCTGCAGAAAAAACACTTGAAATGGCTACCCGCATTGGCGCTGAAGCCCTGCATATCGGGGACATCACCGGGTCCATTGAAAAAGGAAAACGTGCAGACTTGATTACGATTGACCTCTCAACCCTGCATAATAGCCCACATTTCAGACACAATAGGAACGGCGTTTATTCACAAATTGTTTATGCTGCAAAATCAACCGACGTAAAAGATGTGATGGTGAATGGGAAATGGCTAATGAATAATAAGGTCATCCCCGGGTTAGACGAGAAAGATCTTATAAAACAAAGTCAAGAGTACGCAAAGAAAATTGATGCGTTCATTCTGAAACGTGAAAAGTCAGTAATTTCAAAATTGATTGCTATTGGTGGAACGATTGAGGAAGAGAGTTTTGAAGTGCAAGCCAAAGTCTCAATTAAAAATCCAATTCCGATCATAGAAAAAATTGAGAGTGGAGAGTTGGAAATAATTCGAACACGCCATTACCATGAATATGACACATACTTTAGTTTTACAGAAGAAGAACAAAGTAATTTGCGTTTCAGAGAAGACCACTTCATTGAAAAAGATGGAACAATATCGCATGTTCGATCTCGTCTCACGTTAATTGGTCCTTCCCGTGAACATAAACATCCTCAAAAAGATGTCCTTCTTTCGAGAAGTAGATATCTTGCGCCAGCAAGCCAAAGTTTGCGCTTCTATAAGGAGTACTTTACACCAACTGGTGAAATCGAGATCGAAAAAGATCGCATGCGTTATTTGGTGAACTATGAAGGAGAGGAGTTCTTTATCAATATTGATGAGTTGATCAAACCAAAACTAGGTTATTTTCTCGAAATAAAAGCACGGACATGGAGCCAGATTGATGCTGAGGAAAAATCCGAGCTAATAATTAATCTCATTGAATATCTAGGTGTTTCTGCAGAGGAAAAAATCACCAAGGATTATCTCGAAATCATTGAAAGATAACTTAAAAATGGATAAGTTGAAAGCCAAGACTATTCGGGTTTTATTTGCATCCTCTGAAGCAGAACCATTCTACAAGATTGGCGGGCTTGGAGATTACTCAGGTTCTCTACCCAACGCTTTAGCAGCTTTGTCCATGAATAATGGTCTCAAAATAGATATTCGGGTCGTTCTACCCCTGCATGACCCATCAACAATTGATGCATTTTCCCTTTCAGAAGAATTTTCAATATCCTTCGATTCTAGATCAGGAACCGTCACAGGAACGATATATTCAACACTTTACAACGGAATAACATACTACTTCATCAGGCAAATCAAGCCAAAGAGCTTATCCACAAACGTATATGATTCGAGCAATAACACAAATGCTTTTAAGTTCGCCTTCTTTTCAACAGCGTGCATTAAAATGCTTTCTCATTTAGATTGGCAGCCTGACATATTACATGCCAATGATTGGCATTCCGCTTTAATGATCCACCAAATAAACCATCTGCAAATCATGGGTGATAGTGGAAAAATAATTCGAACAGTTTTAGCCATACATAATATGCCCTTTATGGGGTATGGGAGCGAGAAAATACTTCAGGATTTCATGATAAATCCCACCTCAACAGATTCCATCCCAGAGTGGGCTCAGCATCTTCCATTACCAATGGGAATTGCATCAGCCGATAAAATTGTTGCAGTATCTCCCACATATGCTGAAGAATTAAAAACTCATTATTTTGCATATGGGTTAGAAAACTATTTCATTGAAAATTCAGAAAAACTAACTGGCATCATCAACGGCATTGACACAAAACAATGGGATCCATCAACTGACAAACTTATTTTACAAAATTATTCACTTAATTCGATTCGTCAGAAGAATAAGAACAAATTTGCCCTGCTTAATGATCTAGGATTGGACACCAACACTGATCGTCCATTACTCATTGTTATTTCGCGATTGGAAAACCAAAAGGGAATCGACCTATTATTAGACGCCCTTACCAGCATTACTCATCTAAATTGGAACGCAATAATCTTAGGTTCTGGCCATCATGGGTATGAACATGCTTTCCAGGCACTTGAACGTGAACAACCGAATAAAATACGGGCTTTTATTGAATATAATGCCACACTCGCTAGAAAGTTGTATTCCTCGGGTGATATGATTCTTATGCCATCTTTATATGAGCCATGCGGCCTATCTCAAATGATTGCTATGCGGTACGGATGTGTCCCGATTGCTCATGCAGTAGGCGGATTAAAAGATTCGATCATCACAAAACCAGAAAGAAAGCGAACGGGATTTCTGTTCGATAACCCAACAACCTCTGATTTCATCACTTGTATAGAAACCGCCTTGAATATATACCAGAACAAAGATCAATGGAAAACAATTCAAATGAACGGTATGAAAACGGATTTATCGTGGAGCAGGTCAGCTAGAAAATACGCAGTTATTTACAACGAGTTATTGAGTAAATAGACCAATCAGATATGGAATTTTCAAGATCGGCAGGTATCCTTTTACATATCAGCAGCCTTCCCAACAACTATGGAGTTGGTGACCTAGGAAAATGTGCCTACGATTGGGTTGATTTCCTCAATGAAACAGGAACTGGCCTCTGGCAAATCCTCCCTTATCATCCTCCGGGTGAAGGGAATTCTCCCTATCAGGGTTTATCAGCTTTCGCAGGCAATCCTTTATTTATTGATCCACAATTCTTTATTGATAACGATCTCCTTACCCCCAAGCATATAGCTCAACATGCTAACTTCCCGAACAAATCTGTCGATTTTAAATTGGTATCGGAATGGAAAAACAGAATATTTAAGATCGCATTTCAAGAATTCATCTGCCAAAATACATCTAATAAACTCCATAAACAATTCGAGCGCTTTATAACTGATAACTCGAAGTGGCTTGATGATTCTTCACTGTTCATGGTGATAAGAGAAAAATTCAAGCAATCAAGCTGGGTGCATTGGCCAAAAAAATATAGATTTCGAGACAAAAATACTTTAGCTGAGTTTTACGAAAAACACAATCAAGACATCAACTATCAAAAGTTCATCCAATTTATTTTTTTTACTCAATGGAAATTATTACACAAATACGCTCTCGAGAAAGGCATTCGCATCATAGGTGATATTCCAATTTTCATGGGATACGATAGTGCTGATGTTTGGAGCCATCCGAATCTTTTCCAGTTAGACGACAAATTAATTCCTTACGTAGTAGCAGGAGTTCCTCCAGATTATTTTTCATCTGACGGACAGCTTTGGGGAAATCCATTATACGCATGGGAAGAACACAAGCAAAATAATTTTTCCTGGTGGATTGATCGGGTCAAATACATGAGACAAATGGTAGATGTAATTCGCCTTGATCATTTCAGAGGTTTTTCCGCAGCATGGGAAATCCCTAATGGTTCTCTGACTGCTAAGGATGGGAAATGGGTAGAAGGACCTACTTACGCATTTTTCGACGCAATAAAAAACGGCCTCAATGATCTCCCGTTTTTTGCGGAGGATTTAGGGGTGATTACTCCTGATGTAATAGAACTGCGGGATCATTATAAAATGCCCGGCATGAGAATTATGCAATTTGGATTTGGAGAAAGTGGAAACAAGGAAAACCTCCCCGAGAATTTCCCGCTCAAATGTGTAGCGTATACCGGAACACACGACAACCCTCCAACCAGAGGATGGTTTGACACTTCTCCTGACGTGTTAAGAGAATCATGTTCACAATATCTCCACGGAAATGAAGAAGAAATTGCCCATTTGATGATTCAAGCAATTTGGAAATCTCCCGCTGTTTACTCGATTGCGCCAATGCAAGATTTTCTCAATCTGGGAAATGATGCCCGAATGAACACGCCCTCTGTTCCCCTAGGGAATTGGGCATGGAGAATGAGCCCAAAATCAATCACGCCAAAACTCATTGAATGGATAAAAGATATTAACCTTGAAAATAACCGATCCATAAAAGAAAATATAAATTAGTTTGATTTTGTTTCTTGATCTGACAAATTTTTCTACTCAATTATGGAATTGACAATTTCCAATAAAAAATCTCCGAATTTGATTGGTTGGGATATAGTCAGCAAATAGTTTAAACAACTTTTTCTGCATACCTAAAAACTGTGATCCGTTTTATTGTTTTTAAGAATCAATCACACACAGCTTCCACATGCTGTTGATACGTTTCGCTAAAAAAATGGCTGCCCGAATGGTCACAAGCTGCTCGAAAAAAAAGGTAATTTGTCCTCTCCGGAAACGCCACAGAAAGAAGCGAGTTTAGGTCAGGATTACAGATTGGTGTAGGAGGGAGACCATTATTTTCATATGTGTTATAAGGGGAATCTAACTCGAGATCAGCGGATTCCAGTGGGCTTTTCCACCAATCTAATTGTTTCGCATCTGATGCAATCGCGTACTGTACTGTTGGATCGCTTTGAAGCAGCATGTGAGCATTCAAACGGTTGAAGAATACACCAGCTATGAGTGGTGCTTCCTCTGGATTGATAACTTCTCTTTGGATAATTGACGCAAGAATCACCGCTTCATATAAGGTTAATCCTTGTTTATTAACCAACTCCCGATAATTCGGTGGAATTGATTCAAAAAACCTCTCAGTGAAAGAACAAAGGATTTCCTCTTGTGAAAGGCTTTTTGCCAATTGATACTCTCCTGGGAATAAGAACCCTTCAATTGATGATAACGGCTGCAACTCTTGGGGGAAACAAGAACCAAGACTTAATTTTTCTGCTTCCAGGAAATCTACATCATGTGGAAAGATATTTGTGTTAAACAAAAGGTTTTCAACTTCCTCTTTCCGCCACCCTGCTAAGAAAGCAAAATGAATCTCCTCAGGAGAGTTATTCACCAGATTTATTGCAATTGAAAGTGGGGTTGTATTTGGTTGAATAAGATACACTCCTGTTTGAATCAATCGGTCTTGTCCTTTAAAAAGCCAATAATTAACCAGGGAATCCGCTTCAGGAATGTTTCCGTTAATTTCTAGTTCTTCTGCAACCATGCTAGCCGATTGGCCAGAGTCGATTGAAAATGGTATAGGACGATCACCTATTTCAAGATTAGTAGTCAAATCCTTCCGATGTATTAGCAAACGAGCGCTAAGAATAATTCGATGAGATGTATCCAACCCCGGGTCAGGTTCACCAAATACTTGGGCTGTACTGAAAGGCAGCCAGATAACGAGGAAATACACACAAGTAAAAAATATGGCCGCAGCGAAGATCAATGAAAAAGCCAGGATCCCTTTCTGTTTCTCTATTCCAATCATTTTGTCGACTCCAGGTCCAGAAAATTTTGTAAAAAGATAGCAGCAGCTATCGAATCAAGATGCCCTTTTCTTTTTTTTCTTGAGCTTCCAATTTCCACACGCGTCGAAATAGCTGAGCGAGTGGAGCCTTCCTCATTCCATGCTGCGACCGGGATCGACCCTAAATTTTTAATTTCTTCTAACAATCGCATTGCACTCCGGCCGTTATATGTTGGCATACGATTTTCATCATAGGTCACACCAACAATAATCATACTCACATTATTATCTTGAGCAATTTTCAAAATTCTCTCAGCATTTTTTCCGTGCGAAATATGGGCGATTACTTCTAACGGACGAGCGAGCGTCCAGGTAGGATCACTAATAGCTAAACCAAGCCGCTTTCTTCCCCAATCAACCGCCAAGACCGACTTACCAGAATCTTTCATTTTCATCCCATCCGCATTATACATGAACACAAAATACAAATTCAGAGGATTTCAAATTTTATTATCCTATATAATTATGCAAGTGTCACAAAGCGAGGATAGTCATGAAGAAAGTCTTTCTATTTTCATTGGTTTTAATAACTGTATTAGCGTGTTCGATCTCTTTTCCTACTGATTCGTTTGATGACAATACCGCAACACAGGTTGCCATCTCACTCACTGCAACCGTCCTGGATCAAAAAATAAACCAGCAAGTGACTGATTCAAGCACTGCCGAAACGCAATATGAGTCATCGGCAACTGCAACAAACACCCCCGTCCCACCCGATGACCCTAAACAAGACCTGGGGCAGCCAACGTGGCATGATGGTCTTTCCAATGGACAATATTGGAGCCTTGATTCAGGCGACATCGAAATTGGTAACACAACCCTGTCATTGAGCAGCGGAAAACTTTCCATGAAAGCGGCTGCTGCTGGGAAAGGGTATAACTGGTGGTTAACTTACCTCACGTTCCAGGATGCATATCTAGAAGCAACTTTCGAAGTTGCAGAATGTACAAATGACGACCAATACGGGCTTGTTGTGAGAGCTCCTGATTATGAAAGTGGTTTCGCGTATTATTTTCATGTAACCTGTGGGGGCATTATGACCTCCGGCGTTGGTCAAACAATGGCTCATCCATGCTTTTGAGCATGCCCTCTAGTGAAAAAATACACAAAGGCCCGAACCAAACCAATACACTGGGCATATGGATTAAAGGGCCGATCATTCGCTTGTATGTTAACAACAGTCTGCTTCAAGAAATTAACGAACCCACAATAATAAATAACGGTCATTTTGGATTGTTTATCAACGCGAGGAAAACGCCAGGATTCACGATCTACCTGGATGAAATCAGCTATTGGATACTTAATTAGGGTATTTAAAGGATCTCCCCATTAA
>Ga0255379_10169_pt1 | contig 12129 bp, 10 predicted proteins | sample ANMaggSeSYBR01I3_FD_182105 | JGI IMG/M metagenome (GOLD analysis project Ga0255379, IMG submission 182105) | Sediment cell enrichment communities from methane seep in Santa Monica Basin, California, United Staets - ANME aggregate JGI... | ecosystem: Environmental > Aquatic > Marine > Cold seeps >... | reverse complement strand
TATTACGGATTCCGATCGTTCGGAGAACTGGTGGAGGAAGCAGAAACCCGCGGAATTCTCGAACTTGAGCGTGACCAGAAATCAGGTGGATTCGTCATCAAGCATGTAGTTGTCAAATAAAACCGGGCAACCTTTTAAGCCGAAGTTAAAAATATCTGCCGCGCAGAATCCAGGTTCAAACCGGGCAAGGCTGTATCGTCTTGCCCTGGTCGCAATAGTATTGCCAGATGCGAAAAATCAGGTTCCTGGCTAACCATTAAAACAACGAGTGTAATGAAATGAAAAAAAGTAAAAGTACCTATTTATTTATTTGCCTGCTGTTTTTTATTTTTAATGGTGTTATGGCGAGCAACAAGATAACTGTTGCCACCATAGGGACCGAAACCCCTGATCCCGGGACGGATCAGGACCCTCAAAAAATGGTGGGGCAGATGATTGAATTCTGGGGCAGGCAGCTCGATGAGGTCCTCCCGTTCCATCCGGACCTGATTGTATTGCCAGAGGCTTGCGACCGACCATCCGGATTAACCGCTGAGGAGCAATTCAACTATTTCCGGATACGAAAAAATCAAATATGGAAATATTTCGCGACAGTAGCAAAAACTAACAATTGTTACATTGCTTTTGGAACGAAACGGGAAGAGACCGATGGAATCTGGCGGAATTCCTGTGTGATATTAGATCGGTCAGGCAATACTGCCGGTATTTATGATAAGAACTTTCCAACCATAGGCGAGATGCAAAGAGGGATAAAAGCGAGCACGGAGACTCCAATAATCGAATGTGATTTTGGCCGGGTAGCAGGGGTTATCTGTTTTGATCTTAATTTTGATGAACTGCGCCTTCAATACGAAAAGAAAAAACTCGATATCATCCTGTTTCCTTCCATGTACCATGGCGGCCTGGTCCAAAGTAACTGGGCCTACTCCTGCCGATCTTTTTTTGTCAGCGCTTGTGCTCCTGACGAGCTGCCGTCAGAAATCCGCAGCCCTCTAGGTGATGTTTTATCCTCAAGTACCAACTATTTTCATTATGCTGTTGCCACAATTAACCTGGACTGCCGCCTTGTCCATCTCGATTACAATTGGAGTAAGCTGCGGGCTGTAAAAGAAAAATACCGGGATTCAGTTACAATCACTGATCCGGGGAAACTGGGAGCGGTTTTAGTGACAAGCGAACATGAAAATATCAGTGTTAACGAGATGATAGAAGAATTTGATATTGAGTTGCTTGATGATTATTTAACAAGGTCCCGCGAGTTCAGGAAAAACCAGATCGGGCAGGAATAGTAGGCTGGGAAGGATATCCGATGTTACCAGCAGCCGCGCATAATCCAGGTTGGCTACAATTTTTACAGCTGACAGCCAAAAACATGCCAGGTTATATTCAAATCACTGCTTAAAAAATACCTGAGATAAATCTATGAAAATTGCCCTAATCCAGCAAAAAGCTTCACCAGATATTCAGTCCAACATAAACACGGGGCTTGCCGCGGCCAGGGAAGCAGCCGAAAACAAGGCAGATATAATTTGTTTTTCCGAGTTGGCATTTTCCCCCTTCTACCCGCAGAAACCAGCAGGCGATAATGTCCTCGATTTTACCGAGCCTGTACCGGGCCCAATCACTGAAACCTTCTCTGCCCTGGCAAAAAAACTTGGCATAGTGATAGTGCTTAATATTTTCGAACGCTCCGGCAATAAGGGTTATGACTCTTCCCCTGTCATTAATACAAACGGGAAAATTCTCGGCACAACAAGGATGATTCACATCACCGAGTACGCCTGTTTTCATGAACAGGGTTATTACACTCCAGGTGATAGCGGTGCACCGGTCTACGAAACGCCTTTTGGTAAAATCGGGGTGTCCATATGTTACGACAGGCACTTCCCCGAGTACATGAGGGCTTTGGCATTAAACGGAGCAGAAATTGTATTCATACCCCAGGCCGGTGCAGTCGGAGAATGGCCTGAAGGCCTATATGAAGCCGAGATGAGAGTGGCGGCTTTTCAAAACGGCTACTTCACCGCATTGTGCAACCGTGTCGGGGAGGAGGAAAACCTGACATTCGCCGGAGAATCTTTTGTGTGTAATCCCGAGGGCAGAGTAATTGCCCGGGCAGGGGAAGGAACGAATGAAATTTTGTACTGCGATATTGATCTCAAAGCAATACGGGAATCAAACGCCGCTAAACTTTTTATGAGAGACAGGAGGCCGGAGTTATACAAAGATTGGTTTGACGGGAAGCTTCATCCCTGAATCGCAAAAACAAAATCCCTCCAGAATTAATAGAGTCTCCATCGGCAATCATCACCAACGGCATTCTCTTGAATGAGAATCCTGTCAGAAATCTGAAAGGTCCCCCCACATATCTCCAGGAAGCCCCTGATTGTTTTCCGGGTTCTCCTGGATGGCAGACAGGGTCAGGGCTATCAGAAAGATCACGCCAATGGCAATTTTCAAAAGTTTTAAGATATTTTTCTTCGCATTAAATGCGCCTGTTATATTTCAACAGTATGGACAGTTCAGATTAAGTTATACAAAGACGGTGAATTACAGCCAATGTATCAAAATAATCCGCGCAGATGAGTTCATCCCTGGAGTTTTCTGCCGGGACACCGGCGGCGGAGAAGAACTACAGGGCGGCCATCCAATGTTGCGGGTTTGCTGAATGTACCTTTTTATCCGATGATCAGCAGTGCCACGTATGGAACTACATTAAAAACAAGGAAAACAACCTTGAATACTCCAAGGAAAGAGTAAAAGACAATATCGAAAGTTTCCCGGGGGATCGGAAACCATTTTTTTTGGGTTCGGTACACCAGATCAGGAAATGCCATAAACAGGATGGTCCAAATGGCCAGGATGGAACCATTGATGATCGTGCACCACATAAAAAAAGATGTCAGAGTTTGAATTTCCAAGATATTCTCCTTAATTATTTTTTAACCCGCGGCCTGGACATCAGGCGCGGGATAGAACGCGACCCTATTACCGCTCCCGCTTAGATAAAACTATTCGGTTTTCCTGGCTCACTTCAAACCCAGCGCCCTGGCGATACCATCACCATAAGCCTTATCCGCTTTGCGAAAATGAACCACCATCTTCTCCTGGATCTCCCTGGGATTTATCACTGTTTATCAGCGGCACGATCCACAACTGGGATTCTTTTACTATGATCTCATTCACCCCAGAAAGCAACGAAATTACTAAGCTTCCACCAGCAACTGCTTAGGGGTCTATCATTTAGTGACTATTGACTTGAAAACCGTATAGACAAAACACCATCTTCGTCTGCGGTTTTGGCCAAGGCATGCCGCTGCTCCGGGCATTGTGGCCCATCAGTCCGCATTGAAAGGCGGGTCGGACTGTGGAAGATTCCGCGGTATAGCTGGGAGTAGTCCCCATCAGGCCTGATATTTCTCCTGATTTCTTCGTCTTCTAAATCTCTGAAACGTTTAAGTGATCAGAAAAGGTAGAAAAGGAAACAGCAGCATAAGGGCTAAAAAGGTTAAAGGACTGAAAGGGAAAGAGACCTAAGAGACTTAAAGGACCTAAAGGAATACATCATTCCGGGCTTTGACCCAAAAACAAGGGCACTTTTGTTCCGAAAAAATTCTGGTGATAAGCTCGGATTTTGTCTTGTTGTCGATATCCTTGGTTTTGAAGCCAGCGATCCGTCCCGCAGTCACTGATTTCCCTGAAAAAAAACAACCCAATCCAGAAAAACCTCAAGTTACTCAGGTTTCTCAGGTCCCTCGGGGTAACTTAGGTCCCTTTCTCTCTTACTCCTTTTCCAGGAATTATCATGACAGCAAATTTCATCCCTCCTCATGGTGGTTACCAAAACCTGCTTTCTTACCAGAAAGCAAAAATTGTTTCTTCAAGACCAGGACTTAATCCTCAGATCCCCTTACCGGACATCAGGTTCCTGATCTTGTATAGAAATATTCCTCCTATAATGAAATATATTTCTACTATTACCAGCAGCCCGAAATATCCAAGATTACTGTGCAGGCGGTTCAGGGGGTCAAGGAACAAAGCTCCGGATATTGACGCGAGAAACTGGGCGAGAAAAGTACTGGAAGTGACGATTGCCATGATCCGTCCCGACATTTGCGGATGGGGGATGAGTTTTACGGTTAACGAAAGTCCGGAAGATATGATTCCCGCGAACCCGGCACCATAGAGGATCATGCATGGTATGTTGATCTCCGGAAATCTCGGGCCAAATAAGAAAAACCCTGCAGATACCGTTGCCAGGGATATACCGGAAAAAAAGAGAACCGGAATCTCTCCTTTTCGTTTCATAAGTTTTCCGGCAGGCAGGGCCGAGATTATCGCGCCGACAATGGACCAGGCGTATAAAAGGGCCGTGGTTTTTTTTATCTCATCAGCAGCAATATAATCGCGTACCACAAAAACAAGAAATGTAGAGATGATCAGGATGCCTGACAGGAAAAAAAACCTCGCAAAAATCAGGTATTTCAAGCTCTTCGGGAGTTCAAAACGGATAACCTGCCCCCCCTGCTCCGGCACCAGTTTTTCTTTTTTCCCAGGCTGAAAAAAAATAATGTAAAAAATGAATATTGAAACCAGCACGATCAAGGAGGAAATGACGCCAAGCCCCGCAGGTAATCGCAATCCAAAATAGTTGCTTGATTTTGATAGAAACCCGAAGGATAACGCTCCTAAACCGGAACCGAGGAAATGCCAGAAGGTTATACCCGCAGTATAGTGCCCTCTGTCTTTCAGATCCGGCAGGTCTGTCAAGACCGAAAGATGGGAGGATTCGCAGAAAGAGCGGGAAATAATAAGAATAAAAAAAGCTATCACCAAAACAGCATAATATTCACTGACGGAGATTAAAACGAGAGCCGGGAAAGAAAGGGCAAGGCCATACAATGGATACCGCACTCCCTGGTAGGTTCTCCTTTTCCGGTCCCTGTAAATCCCGAAAACATATAGGAACCCTACGCTTAAAAGAGCGGCTCCTCCGGTGATCAGGCCCAGATGAAGCCCTTTATTGTATTCCCCCGCGTGATCAACAACGATCAGGGGGAGGGACAGGGTCACCAGGGATATATAAAAAAACATGGTGGCAAATCGGGGTAACCCGAAGATTAAAGGATGCATTTTAGGGAGGAAAGAAGGAATACGCATAATTAAGATCTATTTAATTATTACCAGTAGATAATAGTAAAAAAGTCCCATGGTAATCAGCTGGGAATCCAGCCTGTCGATTAATCCACCCATCGGGCCGAGCAGGCAGCTGAAATCCTTCATGCCGTGAAGACGTTTGATCTTCGACCCGAACAGGTCTCCCGAAGTTCCGGCAACGGTAATCAGCAATCCTGCCAGGGTTATCTGGAAAAAATTCAATTCCGGAACCGCAAACCAGAAAAGATAGGCTGCCAGGACAGCACTAAAGAATCCGCCCAGGTAGCCTGCCATTGTTTTGTTGGGGCTTATTTGGGGAAACGGCCGGTACGTACCAATGGTTTTACCGATGACAAAAGCCATGATGTCGAAAAGGGCAACCACTGAGAAAACGAAAAAAGCGAGCCTGAAGCTTCCGAGCCTGTCCAAATATATCCAGTAAGAAAAACACACTGCCAGCATGAAGGCAAAAATCGGCAGGTTCCACCATCTTTCCCGGTTCCAAGTTTGAAAAATGTAGACAACAGCAGACAAGGCCAGGACAGCTGGAACAATCAGCCAGGAAGAATACTCAAATAATTGAGCGCCTATAAGCCAGGGTATGGCAAGAGCCAGGGAGATAAAATGCTGCCACCACCTTGTTCCCTTGTTGATCTTTGCCAACTCATAATAACAGGCGATAAAACAGAAGGAAACAAGCACAAAAAAGGTCCATCTTCCAAAATACAGGGCGGATAGAAAGAGGGGAACAATGACGAACCACACCGCCAGCCGCGAAAAAAAACTCTGCTTTTTCATCTGGCGGACTAAAAGAGTGGAAACGGCTGATACAGAAAGAAAGATCCCCCATAACAGTGCCGCGGAAATAGCTATACTGTTTATCTCCATAACTATTTCTTTTCATCCCGCATGATGCAAGCTTTGATTCCAACTCTGAATCTCTGGATAAGGCTTACCAGCGAAGCTATTAGAACCAGGCTCATATATAAATCTGCCAGCACCATTTTTTCTCCGGAAATCTCCCAAAAAATGTCTGGAAATATTACGGCAAGCAAAGAGAACAGGATAAAACTCAAAAAAAATTCAGCTTTGCCCGTCCCCGCGTAAGACCTTTTTCCCAAGGTGGCTTCCAGCTGAGTCCCAAGATAACTGTGGAGCAAAACCAGCAGGGTCAGGGAAAAACCCAGAACCAAATGGGCGCCTACAGAAAAAGTGAGCCCCAGCAGGATTGAAATATCTACTAACCGGTCACAGAAATGGTCAAGGAAATCACCCTTCTTCGATGTCAGTCCGTACATGCGTGCCAGGATTCCGTCCAGGCTGTCAGCACTGCCGGAAATGATGACAAGAACTCCCCCCAGCAAAAAAAACCATGGGCTCAAATTGGTACCCACGTAGGACAGCCCGGCCAGGATTCCGGCCACCAGGGAAATGCCGGTAAAGATGTCCGGATTAACGTTCCCCATATGCCGCGCTGCTGGAGTGAACAAGGTAATAAAAAACTGTCTCATAAAACAATATTTTCCAAAAAAAAAATTACTTCGAAGACAAAAAATTTTACTAATCATATCCGAATATCCCGGGCATAGATATCGAATATTTGGATAAAAATATTATCCGGGTCCCGGAAAAAAATATAAAGGGAAGAGGCACTGGGACCTGGTAAATTTCACCCCTCAGCTTCTTTTCTGTAATGGTCTTATAATGTTGACTTTATAAAAGTACTGGGGTTACCACAAAACAAGCCACCCTGCTCCATGCCGACTCAAAGATATTCCCCTGATTTTTTTTTAATTTAGAACTTCTCTCATGCCTGGGTATAGAATGAAAATGTATTTTCAAGTACCGAAGAGGCGACAGCCATGATCAAATGTCCTGAATGCGGGACTGAAAATACGAAACAGATGTTTTCTTCCCGTCAGTGTGAAAAACCCCTACGGCCTGCCAAAGACACACCGGAGAAGAAATGGTTCTATATCTCAGAAGGGCTCCAACGCGGCCCTATATCTGAATCCGCCCTTATTATGCTTTTCAAATAGGGTGAGCTTACCCATGACACACTGGTGTGGGCGCAGAATTTAAATCAGTGGACAAAGGCTCGTGACATTGCAGGATTGGGTATAAATTTGTTTTGTCCATCATTGAAAAACGTAACCCTCTGGTTGATATAACCTGGGCTCTCAGCATGACTGCTCCGGGCATTGTGGCCCATCAGTCCGCATTGAAAGGCGGGGAATTGATGAAGGTGCCCCAGTACTCCTGGGAGTAATTCGGAGTCTGCCTGTTATTCATGCTGTTTTTTTGTCTTTGCATTTTCTGAAACGTTTAAGTAATCAGGAAAGGTAGAAAAGGAGACAGCAGTATAAGTACTAAAAAGGTTATATGACTAAAAGAGAAAGAGACCTAAGGGACTTAAAGGACCTAAAGGACTGCATAATTCCGGGATTTGCCCCAAAAGCAGGGACACTTAAGTTCCGGAAGAATCCTGGTAATAAACTCGGATTTTGTCTTGTTGTCGATATCCTTGGTTTTGAAGCCAGCGATCCGTCCCGCAGTCACTGATTTCCCTGAAAAAAAACAAAACCAAGCCAGAAAAACCATAAGTTACTCAGGTTACTCAGGTTTCTCAGGTCCCTCCGGGTAACTTTGGTCCTTTTTGTCATTTAGGTCCCTTTATCTCTTAATCCTTTTCCAGAAATTATCATGAAAGAACACTTCATCCCTCCTCATGGTGGTTACCAAAACCTGCTTTCTTACCAGAAAGCAAAAATTGTTTTTGATGCCACGGTGTACTTCTGTGCCAGATTCCTTAATAAGCGCGACAGAACCTATGACCAGATGGTACAGGCCGCCCGTTCAGGAAAACAAAACATCCTTGAAGGCAGCCAGGCATCAGGGACTTCCAAGAAATTCGAGATCAAATTAACAAATGTGGCTCGAGCCAGCCTGGAAGAGCTGCTAGAGGACTACCGTGATTTCCTGCGGGGACGGAGAATGGAAGAATGGCCGAAGGATCATCGATACGCAAAACGGCTGAGAAAGCTGAACCGTCAACGTGGGGCAGTTTATGAAACATTTCGCAAAGGTATTGAGCATCGGAACCCGGAAATCTCAGCCAATGTAATCATAGGGCTGATCAAGGTACCCAACTACCTCTTAGATCGTCAGATAAACCATCTTGAAAAAACATTTATCAATGAAGGCGGCCTCAGTGAACGCATGACCCGGTCACGCCTGGCTGCGAGATCAAGGCAGGGGAGGAGATAGAGGGCCTTGCCAACAAAAAAACCAAATCCAGTACTTCTGGTAACCCGGTGCCTGTAAATCAGCGTGCAAAAATGACCCCTTTTATGAAAAAAATCAGCGTTGTAGACCTAGTGGACAAACTTGAACAGGAGAAACTTGCCGGCAGAACCGGTTCCCTGGCAAGCAGGCTGGCAAATGGTGACAACCGCTTTACTGGATCGTCTGACCCATCACTGCGACATTATTAAAACTGGAAATGAGAGCTGGAGACTTAAGAAAAAAACATGAAAAAAAAATTAACCAAGGGGGGTCAAAATTGGACGCTGAAAGGGGTCAATTTTCGACGCTGATTGACACGGTCCCGAAACGTTATACATTACGCCGGGCAGTCCCTGGAAGAATCCATACATCGAAAGTTTCAACGACAAGTTTCGTGATGAGTGTTTGAACATGAAAGTATTCGACGATGGACGTCATGCTCAAAAAGTGGTCGAAGCGTGGCGTACCGAGTACAATGAGGAACGACCGCATAGTAGTTTAGATTATATGACCCCGGCGGAATATGCCGCCCATTACCGCCACTCCGGTCGGCCTACGGCCTCCCTTCGTAGCTGTAATGGCAATCTGCCCGGCGTCAATCAACCCGTGAAAAACCCTCTCACTCCGGTTGGTACATAAATTGGGGGCAGGTCACCCCCTTATAGTGAAGGAATGCGTTTACTTTCTGCCGGCGGACAGCCGGCCGGCAAAGGTTACTGTACCATACTTGACGGGCTGTTTCCGGGAGGAAGCCGGACGTGTCGCGGCGGATTCCGGTATGAAAAAACCCGGGGCTTACAGGAGACAGGCAAGTCCATATTTTTAAATCCACCTAAAAAAACTGATCTATTCTGCCCTGAGATATAATAAAACATCAGTAGTTTCAAATGGGGATGTTAAGGACAGCCTACTACCGCCTTCTATTTTTTTAGATTTTTTAATTTTTCCATTTTCCGGATTAAACCATTCCACTTGAAACGGACCAACAGTGTCCTCGAGATCAATAAAAACTTCCCGGCCCTCCGGAAGATACACGAGATACTCTTTGCCCTTATTTGCCAGACAATAACGGGATGAAGCCAGGTCCGCAGAGGGAATCATGTTGATCAGATCCATGCGTCGTGCAAACATAAGCGTATATCCCATGCTTTTGCGCACAGGTTCACCCCAACCCGGATCAAATTTTCCAGTCAATACTTTGCATTCATAGGGATCCATGAATATTGGGTTAAGGCCCCGAAGGAAACTTTTCCAGACCCAGGCCTGATTACCCCATATTCCCCCAAGATGATCAGTGTCTGTAATTATAACCTTGGAGCCATCAGCGGGTGGTGGATTGTCACGGTAACCACCTTCCTGATTTGGAGAAATCCAATCAGCAGGACTTTTCATCAGCGTGTCATTACTTCCGCCTTTAAATTGAAAAGTCATGCCCACAGGGTGCCGGGCCTGTAATTTTTTTTCGTGATCTTTAATAAATGTAATCATGTGATACTGCCATTCTGTAGAAGGCGGATGATTCTCATTAGAGATTTCATATAGCACATTATCAAATTCATTAACTGTTTCAATTACTTTTATTACATATTTTTTCTGTATTAATGTGATTTCATTGTTTCCTAATGTATGAATTTCAATACCATTCCCATCATTATTCAAATCTCCGTTTATTCCATTTAGATTATTGGCCGGGTGAAACGGATGGTTTTCAAATGCATTGGGCCGGAACTGAAGCCCCCATCCTTCAAACAGCATTATTGATACGTATATGTCTGCTTCTGCAGCCAGTTTCACCCGCTGTTTCAAGCGGTCAAAATAATCCGGGTTAAACTGGCGCAAGTCAAATTTTGGCTTTCCGTCCAAGGCATTTCCCGGGCCGGTGCGTGCCCAGGGATGAGGTGCTGCTTTATGGTTTTTTGCTTCATCTTCCCTGATCCCGCTTGTATCCAAATTCAGCAGTTCCCATGCCCATAATCGAATAAAATTATGATTATATTTCTGCATCCATTTGAGATACATGGGAAAATTAAAGGTTTCCGGTGGATCAGAAGGACTCATATCAACTAGATTATTCCAGGTATGTGAACCTGTGAGATAAACCGCGTTGCCGTGGTTGTCAGTAAAATATCGCGGATTTTTTTTGCTTGCCCGCAAAGGTCCGCTGGACTCAACTATTTTATCTAGAGCATGAACAGTTGTACTCAAAAACGGGGTGCAAAAAACACAGATAATACAAGTCAACAGATAATATTTCATGAGGTTGCCTCCCTGAATATTTTAACATCATTAACCCGCATTTTTTACCGTGTCCACCAGAAAAACTCCATCCAGCTTTAAAAAAGGGGTGTGCCTGTAATGTGCCCGCGGGAAACTCACTCCAACTCACTCCAGCCAAGATAGAAAGAATTCTAGAGGGATTGGGGAGGAAGGAGAATATTTGTTTAGAATAGCAGAAAGATCGCAAATCCTTCGTCTGGTATTTAATTAACTGATAAACTTCAACGGCGGTTGTAATGATTGGTTTTTGAATCAGGTATCCAGGAGGCTGTGAGTCAATGAACGTTAATCCAGACATGTCACGACCTAATCGCACTGCGCCTTTTTTTATAATTACATTTCTTTTTACATGGTTGTTTTGGTTGCCGGTCGCATTAAGATCTCAAGGAATACTGGATCTCTCAATGCCAGATATGCCATTGATTCTGATTGGTTCTTTCGGACCTTCTTTTTCAGTCGATACTTCATTTTTTCCACTTCACCAGCATCCTCCGGGGGTGGATGCTGGTTTTTTCTCAGGTCCTCCACTGTCAAATGATGACGCTCACGGTTCACCGCAATGTAGGGAATCATCTTTTTCTTAAGACATGCTTGAACATTGTCATCGCTGAAATATCCATTATCAGCCAGAATCTCTCCAGTAGTTCCCAGTTCCTCAGGTAAATCCTTTAGAGCCCGCAGAGCCGGCTCCAATTCTTGTTTGTCATTTGCTTTCTGGCTCACATGGGTTGCCAGAATCAGATAGCTTTCATTATCCACAACCGCTTGAGCGTTATACGCCTGCTCAAATCCTCCGCCCGACACCGGCATAATCCGCGACTCTTCATCCGTTAAATTAATTTGATCTTTATCCCGAACTCCTCCAGTGGGGGGCTTCGGCTTTCGCCCGGAGGGCTTCTTCCCACTTTTTTTACTCTTCTCCTTCCGGAGTCTCATCTTCTCTTCATACTCAGCTTGCTCTGCCTTCTGACGCTCTTTGGCCAGCTCGGCCAGTTTCGTTCTGGCCTCTTCCAGTGCCTTGAGCCGGTCTTCCCGTCGCTCCAGTTCAGCCGGTATGTCCAGCCCTTCCGCCTCTTCGCTTCGATCTGCCTTCTCGGCCATCCGCATCAACTCCGCCACTTCCGCTTTCAGGCGCTTTTCGAGCTTGGCAATATGGCCCCAGCTCAACGCGCTGTGCTTCGACGCATTCGCCTTTACCTTGGTCCCGTCCAGCGACACCCGTCCCAGCTTTAGAAAACCCATTGTCTGCGCTAACATTAATATCTCTACAAATAGAGGCTTCAGCTGATTCAAAAAACGCTTGCGAAACGAGGCGATTGTGTCATGATCCGGATGCGTGTTGGCCACAACATAACGAAACGCAACCGAATCATAGGTGACTTGTTCCAGCTTCCGGCTCGAGAATACTCC
>Ga0255379_10165_pt1 | contig 12427 bp, 5 predicted proteins | sample ANMaggSeSYBR01I3_FD_182105 | JGI IMG/M metagenome (GOLD analysis project Ga0255379, IMG submission 182105) | Sediment cell enrichment communities from methane seep in Santa Monica Basin, California, United Staets - ANME aggregate JGI... | ecosystem: Environmental > Aquatic > Marine > Cold seeps >... | reverse complement strand
TGTTACCGCTATTGAAGGGCAAGTAGCATGGTCTTACCCATCAGACAGACGCTTGAAAGAGAATATAGAGGAGAGTGTCCTAGGTCTTGAGTTTATCAACAAGCTAAACCCTGTCACTTTTAATTACAAAGCAGAAGGACAGGAGGGCATAGAGTATACCGGCCTTATTGCACAAGAGGTAGAAGCAGCGCTTGAAGGTGTTGAGTTTAGTGGATTGAACAAACCACAGAGTGAAGACGACTTCTACTCTTTAAGTTACTCAACCTTTATAGTACCTCTTATTAACGCAGTACAAGAGCAACAGATAGAGATAGAGACTTTAGGTGATTTAAGTAAGAATGAAGACTTTATGGCACTATTCGAACAAGTAAGTGATATAGAAGATCAGCTTGGTGTGTTGGAGGATGAACTTTGTACAAAGGACGACTCATATAGTTGGTGTGAGGAGTAGTGGGGGTGTTCCTATAACCCTTTTTTTCTAACAGGGCAATGTTACGTAAATTCTTTCCTAGTATATATTCTCTTGCGTCTAGTATCTATTTAGTGGTATCGTATACAGTATATAGTGTACTACTATTTAGTTAGTAAAACTTAAGAAAAGTATAGATGGATAATCTGCCCTCATCTAAAAAAAGAATACTCCTACTCGTATGTGCTTTTCTGCTTCTTTTTACCATCCAAGTGCAAGCTGCAATCCCAGAAAATCTTAACTACCAAGGTAAACTTAAAGACAATGTAGGAACACCAATTGCAGACCCTACCACCATACAGTTCTCAATCTACAATAATATCAGTACTGGAGCACCTAGTGATATACCATCTTCTACAGGCCCCCTTCTTTGGACAGAAACATATGATCAAGTAGTAGGTAATTGTATGCAGATAGATCCAGATGCAGAGGGTATCTTTGGACAGAGATTAGGTACTTGTGTTTCCTTCCCTGCATATATGGACTTCACAGATGAGTACTACATAGGAGTAAAGGTAGGAGCAGATGGAGAGGCAACACCAAGAATTCCTCTTTCTAGTAATCCCTACGCACATACAGCAGGAGGCTTGTTTGGTGATAGTGAGGATGTAAACATAGAGACAGAGAACTCAGGTAATGTAGTGTTTAACTCAGCAGGTAATGTACAGATGACTTCTAATGATGTGACTCCAGCCCTAATTATTAATCAGATAGGTACGGGTAGTCTGTTTGAGGTACAGAATAATGGAACAACATCTTTTGTGATACTTAATAATGGAAATGTAGGAGTGGGGGTGTCAGTTCCTACAGTATCACTTCACATTGCAGATGATATGAGATTAGAAGGGGCGTTTTTTGATACTAGTGATGATGCTGGAACAGCAGGGCAAGTTCTGGTCTCAACTGTAGGTGGAACTGATTGGGTAGATAGTTCGACCTTAGCAGTGGATAATATTTATACTGCTGACGGTACATTGACAGGAGTTAGAAGTATTGATGGTAATGGAAATCACTTATGGTTTAATAATTTGGGTGCATATGGCTTTTATGGAACAGATGCTGAAATAGAATATGATGGAGCAATATTAAAGCTTGCAGCATCTGGTGCTGGTCAATTTGAAATAGGGCATCAGGATTCACTATTCTGGTATGTGACTAATACTACTTCTAATTTTGATATAGATGTTAATAATGTAGATTCAATCATTACAGATAACAGAGCTATAACCAAGGGATTTGAATATGCGGCTGATTATGCTACAGGATTTACAGACAGGTCTTTGGTTGATAAAGAGTATGTGGATGATGCAATAACTGGTGGGGTGGTGAATATCTATAATGCTGATGGTACATTGACAGGTGCTAGAACTGTTAATGCTAATGGTAATAGTTTGCATATACTGAATAATTGGGTTACTTATGAAATAAATGAAGATACTTCTGCAATAATTGTTGATAGTGGTGCAAGTAGGAGTCGATTTGATATAGAGCCATCTTTCTTTCAGATGTATGCACAGAATAATGCAACATTCCAAGCGGCAATGGTTGTAGGTAATAATGCAGGAGTTTTGTCATTAAAAGGAAATACTGTTGGAGGAGGAGCAAATGAAACATCTCTTAGGTTGGAAACAGGGTTAATGGAAATATATACAGGAGATACATCATTTCAGGGTGCTACTTATGATAAAGATTATTCTGCTAATTTTGTAGACAGATCGCTTGTTGATAAAGAGTATGTTGATGATCATGTTGGTGCATTAACATGGCAGGGAGCACTTGATAATCAAGTTGGAGGTGGTAATTCTTTCTTTATGAATATGCCTTCTTATGAAATAGATGATGATGGTGGTTCTGTTAAGTATGAAGTTAAAGCTGGAAGAGACTTTTCTTTTGATGCTCCTAATTTTAGTTTCCATTTAGATGATAGTACAAATTCATTTAGATTTACTGATGATAGGGTTGGAGCAGCACAAGTCGGAGTAGTATATTCAGGTGATTACTCTGCCAATTTTGCAGATCGTTCTTTGGTGGATAAGGGGTATGTAGATGTTCAAGTTTCTAGTGCTTCACCTTGGGAAAGAGATAGTGTAAATGGATATATTTATCAAAAAGTTTTAACAGATAATATTGGGATTGGAAATGTAACTCCAAGAGTAGCTTTAGATATTGGTAATGGTGCTATGGGTGGTGACGGAGCTATTTTAGCAACTGGTGAATATGGTTCAGGTTGGATAGAACCAAACTTAGGAGCAGGAACAAGAATGATGTGGTATCCAAGGAAAGCAGCTTTTAGAGCTGGGCATGTAGAAGATGATCAATGGGATGATGCAAATATTGGTGATTTTTCCGTTGCATTCGGACTTGATTCAATTGCTTCAGGAGATTATTCATTCGCAGCAGGAGAGGAAACAGTTGCTTCAGGAACTGTTTCTGTTGCAATAGGGTCAGGAGCAAGTTCTACTTCATTTGGTGCTATTGCAATTGGGTCTCAGGCACGGGGTCTTGGAATTGAAGCAGTTGGAATAGGTTCAGGTGCACGGGGTTCTGGGGATTATGCTCTTGCGTTAGGAATGAATCCGTGGGCTGTTGGTAATTACTCAATTGCAATGGGTCGAAGCGCGTATGCTGATGGTGATTATTCTATTGCAATGGGTCATCGTATTAATACAAATGCAGATTATGTTGTAGCTATTGGTTTAGATAATATGATGGGACTTCAGTGTAACCAAGCAAATTCAATGTGTATTATGGGTGGAGAAGTAGGAATGGGAACAATTGCCCCTTCAACAATACTTCATGTAGATAGCAACGTAGTAAACACAGCAGCAATCTTAACTCTAGAAAACACAGCAGGAGATTTCCAAGTATTTAGAACAGATGCAACACCGGAGAGTTCTGTAACAGGATCGATAGGGGACTTGGCAGTAGATGGTAGTAGTGGAGAGATGTATATAAAGAATTCTGGTACTGGCACTAACATTGGTTGGGTGCAGGTTGCTACTAGTGCTACCACGAGCAATATCTACACAGACGATGGAACAATATCTGAGAATAGATTGATTTCTGGAACAGGGGGAAATCAAGTAGAATTTAACATGACTGATGGGTTAATTGATTCTGGGATAGTTTATAATCATGTTTCAAATCTCCTTTATCATGATCCAGGAGGGCCTGCAAATAGAGTTAGTCTTGAAGTAGGGGATAATATCACAATCACTGATCTTTTGAGTAGTAGAGGAGCTCTTTACGCTGCTGACTATTCTGCCCACTTCATAGATCGTTCTTTGGTGGATAAGGGATATGTAGATGTTCAAGTTTCTAGTGCTTCTCCATGGGAAAGAGATAGTGTAAATGGATATATTTACCAGAAAGTTTTAACAGATAATATTGGGATTGGAAATGTAACTCCAAGAGTAGCATTAGATATTGGTAATGGCGCTATGGGTGGTGACGGAGCTATTCTAGCAACTGGTGAACTTGGTTCAGGTTGGGTAGAACCAAACTTAGGAGCAGGAACAAGAATGATGTGGTATCCAAGGAAAGCTGCCTTTAGAGCAGGATATGTAGATGACGATCACTGGGGTGACGCAAATATCGGTGAGTATTCAGTTGCATTCGGACTTGATAATATTGCTTCAGGAGATTATTCATTCGTAGCAGGAGAAGAATCAGTTGCTTCAGGAAGTACATCTGTTGCAATAGGGGGTGGTGCTTTTGCTACTGAATCTAATACTGTTGCGATAGGGGGTGGTGCATACGCTACTGACGTAGGAGCAACCGCATTAGGTTTTCATTCGGATGCCCAGGGGAGTTATTCTGTTGCGTTAGGGTGGGGAATTGCTAATGGTGATTATTCCGTTGCAATGGGTACATCAGTGACGGCTGTTGGTGAGCATGCTATTGCAATAGGTAACGTAGCGCGGGCTGCTGGTAATCATTCTATTGCAATGGGTCATCGTATTACCGCAGATGCAGATTATGTTGTGGCAATTGGTTTAGATGATATGGCTACTCTTCAATGCAATCAAGCTAATTCAATGTGTATTATGGGTGGAGAAGTAGGAATGGGAACGATTGCCCCCTCATCAATACTTCACATAGATAGCAATGCAGCAAACACAGCAGCAATCTTAACTCTAGAAAACACAGCAGGAGATTTCCAAGTATTTAGAACAGATGCAACACCGGAGAGTTCTGTAACAGGATCGATAGGGGACTTGGCAGTAGATGGTAGTAGTGGAGAGATGTATATAAAGAATTCTGGAAGTGGAACTAATACAGGGTGGTTATCTTTTGCAACAGGTAGTGGAGCTTCCACATTCTTGGCTCTTACAGATACTCCAGCAGCATATACAGCTGGTTCTCTTCTCTTTACTTCAGGTAGTGAAGTGGTAGAGGATAATGCTAATCTGTTTTGGAATGATACTACGAACAGGTTAGGAATAGGGACAACAACTCCAGGAGAGGTATTGGAAGTCAGTGGAAATATTCATATAAATACTGGACAGATGCTTATTAGCCCGATAGATGCTTGGGAGAATCCACTTCAGGTATATGAGTCTGCAGGTGGTGATGTTGCTGTATCTATTCAAGTTAATGGTAATAGTGAAAATTCGTTAAATATTAAAGATAATAATGTAAATACAGTTAAAATTAATGGAAATGGAGATACCTATTTTAATGGAGGGAATATCGGTATTGGAATACTTACCCCCTCGACAATACTCCATATAGATAGCAATGCAGTAAATACATCAGCAATACTAACTCTAGAAAACACAGCAGGAGATTTCCAAATATTTAGAACAGACGCAACACCAGAAAGTTCCGTAACTGGTTCAATTGGTGATTTAGCTATTGATGGAACTGGTGGGGATATGTATATAAAACATACGGGAAGTGGAACTAACACTGGGTGGCTTGCATTTGCAACAGGTAGTGGTAGTGGAACGTTAGATCAAGCCTACGACTCTGGTGGTGCAGGTGTTGGAAGACAAATCACAGCTGATACTGGAGCTGTTGAGATAACGGTTTCAGATACTTCTAACAATGTTGGTTTAGTAGTAAATCAAAACGATACTACAAACAATCCGAATGGTGTGCAGATAAATCATTCTGGTACAGGCTATGGACTATACATTACTGAAGATGAAGTAAATACAGATAATGTAATAGCAAGGTTTTCAAATACACAGGCAGCTACAGCGTCAGGAAATTATTTATTAGTTGATACTGATGGACATGGGATAGTGATTGGGGGAACAAATGCTTTAGCTGGTGGTCGGGGAACTATGGCTTCAGTGGATTTCAATACTTCAACATATTCTCAATTAGTACAGCAAGGGAGTGACTATGTTTTCCAAACAGGTGGTGCTTTTGGTGCTCTTCAAAACTCTTTGACAATAGCTAATGATGGTAATGCAGTATTTTCTACAGACTCTGATTCCACAACTAACGCATACCAATTTACAAACTTAGGGAGTGGTAATAGTTTAGTGGTTAATGATCAGAGTGCGGATACTACTCCATTTATAATTAATGCTCACGGTCAGGTTGGAGTAGGTACAAATGCCCCTCATAGTAATACCATGATTCATGTTCTTGCTGGAGCCTCTGGTGCTACTCCAGTTGCACACAGTTATATAACTATAGAGAATAGTAATGAATCTTACTTGTCGCTACTAACTACCAACACAGGTTCGGGTAGAATAGTGTTTGGTGATCCTGAGAACAACCTCATTGGACAGGTGGGATATGATCATGGAACAGATTCTATGTTTTTCCGAGTGAATAATGCATATCGATTAAATATCTCTTCAGCAGGAGCAGTACAATTTAATGGTGCCTATACTTTCCCAACTACTGATGGTACTAGTGGTCAGGTTTTGCAAACAGATGGTACTGGAGCTTTGAGTTGGGCAACAGCAGGTGGTTCAGATACTGATTGGACAGGTGCTGGTACTGGTACGATGTATGCTACTAATACCTCGGATGATGTTTTAATTGGATCTACAACTCAAACGGGGATTTCTGGTAGAAATTTATACATAGAAGGAGATGGATCAGCAGGAGCGGTTCATATTCGTGGAAGTTCCCCTAGGTCTGAGTGGTATGCGACAAGTAATACCTCTGGAAGTAGAGCTTTTGATATAGTGGCATATTCAGATGCAATTCACTTGCGAATATTAGATGATGGGTTTAGTACAGCCAATGATATTCTAACTGCCTCCTTGAGTGAGATTGTTTTTAATGAGAGTAGTACGGATCAGGACTTTAGAATAGAGAGTGATGATAATACCGATATGTTCTTTGTTGATGCTGGGAATGATAGGGTAGGGATTGGGACAAACAGCCCTACTAGCCAACTCCATGTATATGATGCCCTTAATATGGGATATACTGGAATAACTATTGAAAATGGTGGTACTACCAATAATGATACACGGGTGCAATTCATCTCTGGTACAAAAGAATCGGATATTATAAAATCTGCCTTTTCAGGGGACTTGTCGTTTAGGAATGGTGGAATCATAAGAATGGCAATTGGTGAGAGTGGAGTAGTTAGATTTAACAATACTTACAGTTTTCCAACTGTAGATGGAGCTAATGGTGAAGTACTGCAAACAGATGGTAGTGGAACATTAACTTGGGCAAGTGTAGGAGGTGTTGCGGTTTGGACAAAAACTGGTACAAATCTTTCACCGACCACATCTGGTGATGATCTATTGCTCAACACAGGAGAAACATTAAGTCTAGTAGATATGGCCACAGGATCTATGCCATTCTTTGGGGCAAGTGGTTTGTTGTCTCAGGATAACGCAAACCTTTTCTGGAATGACACCAATAATAGGTTGGGAATTGGGACTTCATCTCCAATTCATAAATTCCAAATCTCAGGAGATCATGATGAAGCAAGAATCCTTATTCATGATTCAGATGGGGGTAACGATGATGAAGCAGGATTGTTGTTTGCTGTATCAGGGAATTTAGGTACAAGTCCTGCAAAAGGAGGTATATTTTTCAATAGAACAGATACTTATGGCAGAGGTGATTTAATATTTGCTACGGATAATAATGCTGATTCAACTGAAGTAGCAAAAGGTGATATTAGAATGTCTATAAAAAGTAGAGGAGAGGTTATCGTTGGTGATGCAACACCAACTCATATTTTTGGAAGTGGATCTCTATATGTTGATCAGTATATTGAAATTGGTAAATCTTTATATGTTGGATCTCAGATTGTTCGTCGGACTGATCTAGATACATATATTGATTTTGAAGATGAGGATAGTCTTGAAATAAGGGCAGGTGGAGTGAGGATGTTGAGTCTTATAGAAGGGGTCAGTGATTCAGTTGTAATTAATGAATACAGCTTGGATGTTGATTTTAGAATTGAAGGTGATACAGAAGCAAACCTGCTTTTTGTAGATGCAAGTACAGATAATGTTGGTATTAATACAAATACTCCAAGGACATCATTAGAACTTAGTGGTGATGGATCTGTTTTGGCTACTGGAGCATTGGTTTCTGGTTGGACAGAACCAAATCTTGGATCAGGGGTAAGAATGATGTGGTATCCAAGGAAGGCAGCTTTTAGAGCAGGAGATGTAGATGGTACTCAATGGAATGATGCTAATATAGGATCTTGGTCAGTTGCAACAGGTCAGAGTACAAGAGCTACAGCATCTGTTTCAACAGCGTTCGGTTCTTATACACTTGCTTCAGATTTATATACAACTGCGATGGGTGCTCACACAACCGCTTCAAATGATTATGCAACTGCAATGGGTCGTGCTACTACAGCTTCAGGGCAGATATCAACTGCAATGGGTTTTGATACAACTGCTTCAGCGACTGGTGCAACTGCAACGGGTTATAGCACAACTGCTTCGGGACTTTATGGATTTACAATTGGAAATTCAATTACCGCGGGACCAAACTCCCATATTGTGGCTATTGGTTTAGATGCTACTCCAAGGACTTGTAATCAAACAAGTTCAATGTGTGTTATGGGAGGTAATGTAGGTATCGGTGCACTTGCACCTGTGAGTATCTTAGAGCTTGAATCTTCAGGTGATACCGTCTTAACTATTGATACAGGGTTAAATAATGATGCGGAAATTAACTTGTCGGAAAGTGGGACTGTGAAATGGAATATTTTCAATGATGGTAATAATTCTGATAGGTTATATATCACAGATGATGATGATGATAATGGTGTCTATATAGCCCAAGATGCAACTTCTTGGACTTCTAATTCAGATATTCGTCTTAAAGAGAATGTTGATACTATTGATAATGCTTTGGAGAGTGTTCTTGGTATGAGAGGAGTGAGGTACAACTTTATTGGAACAGACAATACAGAGATTGGTGTAATTGCTCAAGAGGTAGAGGGGTATTTCCCAGAGATTGTTGATACTAACGGAGAATATTGGGGAGTATCATATGCTAGGATAGGGGCAATCTTGATTGAGGCTATCAAGGAACAGCAGATAGAGATAGAGACTTTGGGTGATTTAAGTGAAAATGAAGAGTTTGTTGCTCTAGTTGAGCAAGTAGATAGTCATGATTCTGATATTGATATGCTTAAGTCAGAGAATGATGCAATGAAAGAAGCACTGTGTGGATTAGGGGTAGAAGTATTTTGTGAGTAGCTTTAAGCCTCTGGTGGAGTGGTTCCGTAAATGCTTTTCTCAACCTCTTCGATGTGCTGTTTTACCTCCTGGGCGAAATCCTCTGGAAAAATTGCATCAGCGATACGAGGAATCTCTGCTCTCAAAAGATTAAAAATTATCGGTGGATAATGCGAGAATCCACTTTGAATTGGTTCACCTGTGAATCCGTTTACACCCCTTTGCAAATCGTAAAGCGCGAGACTACACCCGAAGTAGAAGCCCTTTGAATTTAGTTCTGGATTGAGATAATCTACCAAAAAACGTCCGTACTCATAGAGTAATCCGTTTGATGTATCGTCTGGAATGTACTTTTCTAGCTCAGCAAGTTTCTGACATGCTTCTTCCATGGAGATTGCTATCAGTTCGGTCGTTGGTTTTTCCGTCATGTTCGTTTAATGTGTTGGAAATTTAAAGTTCCTTTAGACTCTTCTCTGCTTCTGGTTTCTTACTCTCTACAAGGTTTAGATACTTCTCTGTAGTAGAGAGTCTCTTATGACCTACTAGTTTAGAAACAGTTACTAGACTTACACCGTTAGCTAGATGATGAGATATGAATGTATTTCTAAGATCATTTACCTTAGCATTCTTAATACCTGCTCTCTCAAACGCCTTATCTATCGTAGTCCTAATATTTCTAACAAGTAATGGTCTACCATTCTTTGTGATAAAGAGGGTTTCTTCTTCTGTTTCTGGTCTAATCTCTAAGTAATCATCAATTGCTTTCTTTGCAGAAGCATTTAGAGGTACCTTTCTTGAAGGATGACTACCATATTCTGCGATAAAGAGAATATTTATTGATTTAGTTCCTGTCTGATGAGTTCTCATATCATCAATGGTAAGTGCAGCTAACTCCCCAATCCTAATACCTGTCTGAAGCAATATCTCAATGATAGAGTAGAGTCTTGTGTCAACTCTGCTCACATCTCTTAGTGCTCTATATTCCATCTCAGAGAGTACTCTAGGAGGTTTGGTCTCAAACTTAGGGTGTGCTAACTTGTCAGAAGGATTGTCTGGGAGCAAATTAGTCTCTACAAGATATTTATAGAATGTTCTTGTACTATTTATCTTTCTTGAAACACTCTTTGGTGTATAGTTACTATCCTGTAAATATTTTTTATAGAGCTCTAGTATTTCTATAGAAGTCTCCTCTAGTTTTAGAACCCCTTTGTCTGAAAAGAAGTTGAGCAATTGCTCCGTATCTTTGGCGTAAGCAATTAAGGTGGACTCTGAACGACCTTTCTCTTTGAGGTCGACAAGGAAGTTTTTATGAAACTGAGCAAAATTGGAATTTCTTACCTTTATCAATGTAGTAGTTACTTAATTAATAGTCTTAGCATAATATACTATAAGTTGGGAGCAATTGCAAAACATTTGTATATAATCTTTACTATAATAAATTTCCTTTTGGGTTGCTATTTGCTAATATGTAATATGAACAAAGTAAGATATGACTTTAAACAAAGGAGAAATAAGAAGACAAAAGAAAGGGAAAGTTTTGTTAATAGGGTTTTTAATAGTGGTATTGGTAAGATAATCTTACTGGGAGTTTCTCTCCTTATGATCCTTAGTGTAGTTAGATCCTTCAAACAGATGGGACAAAAGATCTCTTTGCTTAAACAAGCAGAGCATGAGGTTGATGAGTTAAGGATAGAGAATTTGGAACTTTCGTTGGAAATAGAGGAGGCTAGTACAACAGATCACTTAGAGAGGGAGGCTAGGGATAGACTAAACTATGGACAGGAGAATGAAGTAGTGTTTGTGATAAGTGATGAATTGGTAGAGATAGGTATGCAGAGGGTAGGCGATATTCTTAATCCAGAGAGTGATATAGAGGAGGTAAGTATGTGGGATGAGTGGGTGAGGTTTGTAGTAGAAGGGTACTAATTTGCCAAAAACATTGATATTTTGATATAATCAATCCGTATAATCGCGGGGTAGAGCAGTGGCAGCTCGTCAGGCTCATAACCTGAAGGTCGTTGGTTCGAATCCAACCCCCGCAACCATTTACAATTACTCAATAAAATGAATACGTATTTAATAGTTTTGTTAATTGCTTCTCTCTCTGATTTAATTACACCCGTCTTTCTAGGATTTAAATACCCTAATTACAATCATCTCTTTGATACAATCAGTACATTGGGAACAAGAGAAAGCCCAGTACAGAAACAAGGAGGTTGGAGTTTAATCATTAGTGGCTTTCTATTTACTATTTTCGCAATTGGACAATATGGACTATTTAACAATCTCTGTTGGAGTCACAACCTATATATTTTGGGTATTGTCGCTTTTGGAATAGGTAGTATAATCGCAGGAATTTATCCTGAAGATTCTAGAGGAAGTAAAGAGAGTACCTCGGGAAAGATACACGGTATTGCTTCTGGTCTAGGATTTCTCTTCTTAATCTTTAATCCCCTTTGGGCTATTTCGATACCTGAATTTAATACAAGTGTAACCGTAAACATCATTATCTTCATCTTAGGAATTGTCAGTTTTGGAATATTCTTAGCCTTTGGGAAGGAAGGTAAAGGGATTTTAAAATATACAGGACTTTTCCAACGAATAAATCTTATTATTCTGTATGGTGGTCTAATTTTGAATTTTGTTTCAATAGGGTAATCTCTACATGGTAAAGCAGACTGTTGTGTAGAAATCCTGTGATAACTGTGATATAGTGGTGTTTACGAATACCCTTGGTCTCTTAATGTTGCAAAACTAAATTGAAATTAATAAAACTATGCCACTCACAGACCAACCAGTAAAAGGGATGTATATTAGAGAAGAGGGTAAGATTTTCTTCTTAGTAGACAGGAAGTTAAAAACTCAAGGAAGACAAGGTGGGTTGATAATAATGAAGATGAAAGCCCTTGATAAAGGGACACAGATAGAGAAAACGATAAAGGCAGGAACTAAGATAGAATACATTCAACCTGAAACAATAGAAGTACAATATCTCTACTCTGATGATAGCTCTCTCTACTTTATGGATACCACCTCATACGAAACTCTTAGTGTAAGTAAGAAAGTTGTAGGTGATTACATTCACTTCCTCAAAGAAGGAGAAACATGCCTTGTTATGAAGTTTGAAGACAACATTATCAATCTCAAAGGTAACGCAACTGTAGAACTAGAGGTAGTAGAAGCTACTCCTGCAGTAAGAGGTAATACTGCAAATGCTGCAACCAAGAATGTAAAGGTAGAAACAGGCTTCACTCTCAATGTACCCCTCTTTATCGAAACAGGAGATGTTATTAAAATAAATACAGACACGGGGAATTACTCTGGT
>Ga0255379_10164_pt1 | contig 12432 bp, 12 predicted proteins | sample ANMaggSeSYBR01I3_FD_182105 | JGI IMG/M metagenome (GOLD analysis project Ga0255379, IMG submission 182105) | Sediment cell enrichment communities from methane seep in Santa Monica Basin, California, United Staets - ANME aggregate JGI... | ecosystem: Environmental > Aquatic > Marine > Cold seeps >... | reverse complement strand
GCGCTTCAATGATAAAAGACTCGATCCACTCATTTCGTAATACCAGACTGCTGGTAGCTCCGTATAAGTCGATATAATCGAGGACCAGCTGCTGATTGAAAAGATCATACCTGAGTTTTTGATCTGTAAACTCTTTCTCCTGAATCGTTATGACAGCAGTCCTTGGCGCGGAGAAAAAGAATGGATCACCCTGAGATTGATTGTAGGGGTAGAAATACTTTTCACCATTCACCAGATCAGCATCACTGCCATACTTTCTCTCACAGTCGGCAAGGAATTCAACAATTGATGATTGTTGGGCATTGAGTTCTGACACTCCCCATAAGGCCAGTAGTCCAACTATTAATATGGGTCTCTTCATCTTCATCAAAAAAAACAAAAATACTTAAAGTCCAGATAATCTACCAGAAGTCAGGCATTAAATGTGTACTGTTTACATATTCTCTGCAGTCGACACAATGCTTGTTTACCTCCGCGAATACTGATTCGCCATCCCAAAAGGCCCTGGCATAGTACATTGGTAAATCATCTCTCGATACCGGACCCCCGGGTCCTCTGATAACAGGCATACAATAATATTCATACAGGCTCATGTCCAGACCATCCGGTTTCTCAGCAAATCCCCTGCACTCTGTGACTCCCGACATGCTGAAAAATCCCAAAACAATCTCCTGATCATCATTCACGTTGTGGAGGTTGGATTTCAGTAGAGCTGGCTGCCTGTCAAAAAGGAAACCCTGTTCCTGGGAGGTCTTTTTGAGCTCGTTCCAGTAATGAAACGCCTCCTCACTCATTGAAAATTGTTTTACATGCAGGCTGTATTTATGTTTGAGCTTCTGTGCCAGCTGATCATTGGGGACAAACCCAAAGGGTTTCCTGATGTAAATGCCAAAATCCAGATAGCTTAACGACATGCTATGAATAGAAGGAAGATTATTGGTGAAATAACAGACCCTGTAGTAACTGGAGTCTGGTATTTGTTTCATTTGAAAGTCAACATCATAGATGTAAGCACTCATCTCCGGATTGTGAAATTCGTAGGTTTCAGTCAGTTCCCACCGAAGGCACTCATATTCATGATCATCATATGTGAAATCTATATAGAAGCGAACGCCCTCCATTGACTCGCTTTCAGTTTGATAACTGGTGGTCTCCACTTCATAATAGATGGAATCCATATCGGGAACAGGCCTGATTTTATCAAACTCAGATTCATACTCCTTCCCGTCAGGAGTCATCACATGAAGCTTATAGGATAGTCCCGTTTGAAGAAAACCCTCTTCAAAATTGCACCCATAATTTCCTGACCCCACTTCGGTAAACTCACAAAATTCCCCATCCTCCCGTATCAACTCTGCAAAACTTCCCAAAACCGGGTCCTGCGACGGATATATCAGTGTAACCGATCTGGAAATTTCAATGGTCTGAAGCCCTTGTTGATTGGTGAGATGAGCATTGATTACCAGAGTTCCGGTTTTCAGGTTATCCTCATCAGGATAATATCGTTCAACGCAACCGGAAATCCAGCAAGCCGATACCAGTAAAGACAACAACAGCAGGACTCTATACATCAATTGTTATGGTGCTAAATATGAGAATTTCAAAAATAGCCGTTTTAATATAAATATGCCACAAAACCTTCATATTATCACATCTTACTGGTTGCAACTATATTTGTACATTTATCCATCTTAAAAAATGATGCGAAAGCTGTTACTTAAAACATACTCCATCGTTGCATGGATCACCATGGCCATCACCTCGGTCATCATCACCCCCTTCTTCCTGCTGGTATGGATATCTACCTTCTGGTGGGACAGGCGCAGGGTGGCGACCCATATGATGGGAACCTTCTGGGCCTGGCACTATCAGTCGCTGATTCCCTTCTGGAAGCTTCACCTGGAGGGCAGGAAAAAAATTCCCTGGAACCGTCCTGTGGTGATGGTGGCCAACCACCGCTCCCTGATCGACATCCTGGCCCTCTACAAAATACGGAGGCCCTTCAAATGGACCTCTAAGGATGAGAACTTCAGGCTGCCCTTTATCGGCATGGTACTCTCCCTGACCAATTCCATCAGGATCAAACGCGAATCGTTGCGCTCAGGTGCACAGTTTCTCTCCCAGGCTGAAACCGAAATAGCAAAAGGCTCCTCCATTCTTCTCTTCCCGGAAGGAACCCGCTCAAAAACTACAAAGATGAGGCCCTTTAAAGAGGGTGCCTTCCTGCTGGCAAAAAAAATGGGTTGCGGGGTGATCCCCATTGTTCACATCGGCTCAGAAAAGACCTTTGAGCGTGGCTCATGGGTATTAAAGGGGAGTGCCCCCATCCATATCCGGGTACTGGATGAGATCCCTGCCGCAGAAGTGGAAAAGCTGGAGGTTAAGGAGTTGATGATGATGGTGAGGGAGAAGATGGAGGAGGGAATCGCCAGGCTGGAACAGGAGAAAAGATTGGAATGAAAAAGCATAGCCAGGCCATACGGCGCATGGGATTTCTGAAGGACCAGGAAGGGATCATGAACCGCTACATTCGTGAAGTGTCCCCCTGGGAAAACCACCTGGAAAACAGCCGCAATTTTATCGCCGGTTCATTTAATCAAACAGAGGCAGAGTCAGTAGCTGTTCTGGGCAGCGGATGGCTGCTCGATGTACCACTTAATCACCTGATCAAAAGGTTTAAGCATATCTACCTGGTTGATATTCATCACCCCATCCAGATCCGCAAAAAAACAGCCGCCATAAGCCAGGTAGAGTTGATCGAGGAGGATCTCACCGGAGGGGCCATTGAACAGATCTGGCAGCTCTGCCGGGATAGTAAAATCTCCTTGCATAAGGGAAACATCACAGATCAGATCTCACTAAAACCTCCCCTTGAACATATTCATCCCGATGCCCTGATTTCGGTCAATCTGCTGAATCAACTGGATATTATCCTGTGTGACTATATCCGGAAGCAGGGTCATTTTCAACAGGAGTCCCTCTCTACGTTTCGCGCTGCCATCCAGTCATTTCATCTGGAATGGATTACAAAAAAACCAGGCAGCCTGGTGACAGATACCCTTGAAGAGGTAGTAACCAAAAAAGGCAAGAAATCATCCAAGACTTTGCTTTACACCCACTTACCCAACGGGATCCGGAGCGATAGCTGGTGGTGGGATTTTGATTCCATGGGGACCTATCACCCCGAAAGCCGCACCCGCATGGAGGTTCGAGCCATTGAATGGATCTGATTTCAGCCGTTTTTCAACCGTTTTTAAAGAGTTTAATGTTGAAAACTGGATGATGTCCCGGCCATACTTTTGGTTATCTTTGTGCTGCCATAGAGGAGATTGATATGACTGCGAATTATTCAGAAGATACCATCCGGACACTCGACTGGAAAGAGCACATCCGCAAGCGACCGGGCATGTATGTCGGGAAGCTGGGTGACGGCTCTTCCCCCGATGATGGGATATACATTTTGTTGAAGGAGGTGATCGATAACTGCATCGACGAATATATGATGGGTTTTGGAAAAATCATCGAGGTAAACATCGACGAACACCGGGTTACGATCCGTGATTACGGTCGTGGTGTTCCGCTTGGAAAGGTGGTTGATGTGGCATCCAAAATGAATACCGGTGCCAAATACGACTCCAAGGTATTTAAAAAATCGGTAGGTCTCAACGGCGTGGGGATCAAAGCTGTGAATGCCCTCTCCTCCAGTTTCACCATCCAGTCGGTTAGGGAAGGGAAAGAGAAGGTAGTCGATTTCAGTGAAGGGGAGATCGTGAAAAACCATCAGCAACGAAACTCTTCTGAGAAGAACGGGACGATAATCACTTTTGAACCCGACCACACCATGTTCGGGAAGTTCAACTTCATAGATGAGTACATCGAAGCGATGCTCCGGAACTACACCTACCTCAACACCGGGCTAACCATTAGTTATAATGGTCAGAAGTTTCAATCAAAAAACGGACTGCTCGACCTGCTGCATGAGAATATGAGCGGGGAGGGCCTCTACCCCATCATTCACTTGAAAAACGGTGATATCGAAGTGGCCATCACCCATGGCAACCAGTACGGAGAGGAGTACTACAATTTTGTAAACGGACAGCATACCACTCAGGGAGGAACTCACCAGGTAGCCTACAAGGAGGCCCTGGTAAAAACCATCAGGGATTTCTATAAAAAAGATTTTGACGCTTCAGATATCCGCAGTTCGATCATCGCAGCCATCAGTATCAAGGTGGAAGAACCGGTTTTTGAGTCTCAGACCAAGACCAAACTTGGATCGAAAGATATCGGGCCCAAGGGTCCCTCCGTAAGGAATTTCATTATGAACTTCCTCACCTCCAAACTGGATGATTACCTTCACAAACATGGCGATACGGCCCATGCCATTCTGAGAAAGATCCAGGAGTCGGAGAAAGAGCGCAAGGCCATATCGGGGATCAAGAAGCTGGCAAGGGAACGGGCCAAAAAGGCAAACCTGCATAATAAGAAGCTGCGCGACTGCCGGATTCATTACAACGGGAAAGATGACCGGAAAAACGAATCCACCCTTTTTATCACCGAGGGGGACTCCGCCTCTGGCTCCATCACTAAATCGAGAAGCGTTAATACACAGGCTGTATTCAGTTTGAGAGGAAAACCGCTGAACTCATTTGGCCTCACCAAGAAAGTAGTATATGAAAATGAGGAGTTTAACCTGCTCCAGGCGGCCCTGAATATTGAGGATGGGCTCGACGGCCTGAGATACAAAAATGTGGTGATTGCCACCGATGCAGATGTGGACGGCATGCACATCCGGCTGCTGCTGCTCACTTTTTTCCTGCAGTTCTTTCCCAATCTGGTCCGCAACGGTCATCTCTTTATCCTGCAGACCCCACTGTTCAGGGTAAGGAACAAGAAGGAGACCTTCTACTGCTACTCTGACGACGAGAGAAACAGTGCCATTGAGAAGCTGGGAAGGAGTCCTGAGATCACCCGTTTCAAAGGACTGGGTGAGATCTCCCCGGACGAGTTTAAGCATTTCATTGGTCCGGATATCAGGCTGCAGCCGGTGCGCCTGAAGAAAGAGGATGATCTGAAAGAGATCCTCAGCTTCTATATGGGTAAAAACACACCCGAACGACAGAATTTTATCATAGACAGGCTCAGAGTGGAAGAGGATCCGGTGGAGGTAGCCTGATCCGGCTTTTCAACCCGAAACAGTCAAGAAGAATCAGTGTAGAAACAGATGACAGACTTCCACGATACATCATTGGACGCACAACCTGAAGAGCAGCATTCCGGGGAGGATGTGAAGATCACCCGCCTTACTGGAATGTATGAGGACTATTTCATCGATTATGCATCCTATGTAATCCTTGAACGCGCCGTACCGCATATCACTGATGGATTGAAACCGGTGCAGCGCCGCATCATGCACTCCATGAAGCGGATCGACGACGGGCGGTTCAATAAGGTAGCCAATATCATCGGGAACACCATGCAGTATCACCCCCATGGTGATGCATCCATTGGGGACGCATTGGTACAACTGGGCCAGAAAGAGCTACTGGTCGATACCCAGGGAAACTGGGGAAACATTTACACAGGTGATGGTGCTGCGGCCTCCCGCTATATTGAATCACGGCTATCCGGTTTTGCCAACGAGGTGCTGTTCAATCCCAAAACCACCGAATGGAAACTCTCCTACGATGGCCGGAACAAAGAACCGGTCACGCTACCGGTAAAGTTCCCACTGCTTCTGGCTCTGGGTGCTGAAGGGATCGCCGTGGGGCTCTCCTCCAAGATTCTTCCACACAATTTCAATGAACTGATCGACGCCTCCATCAAACACCTGCAGGGAAAAGAATTTGAACTCTTTCCCGATTTTCCAACGGGCGGACTGGCAGAGGTGTCGCGGTACAACGATGGGATACGTGGCGGGGCCATCCGGGTACGGGCCAAAATCGAAAAACTGGACAACAAAACGCTGGTAATCAGGGATCTTCCCTATGGAAAAACCACCGTAAGCCTGATCGAAACCATTATCAAGGCCAATGAAAAGGGAAAGATCAAAATCAAGCGAATCGACGACAATACCGCCGAAAATGTAGAGATTCTGGTCCACCTGGGCGCCAATGTCTCTTCCGATAAAACCATCGACGCACTCTACGCTTTTACCGATTGTGAGATCTCGATCTCACCCAACTGTTGTGTGATCGACGACAATAAACCCCGTTTCGTGGGGGTCAGTGAGATACTGAGAGTGAATGCCGACCATACCAAGGAGCTGCTCAAACAGGAGCTGGAGATCAGGCTTAGGGAGTTGCGGGAAAACTGGCATCTCTCTTCGCTGGAGAAGATCTTTATCGAAAAAAGGATCTACCGCGACATTGAGGAGTGCGAAACCTGGGAGAGTGTGATAGAGACCATTGATAAGGGACTCGATCCCTACAAGAATCTGCTGTTACGTGAAGTGACCCGGGAAGATATCATCAAGCTGACCGAGATCAAAATCAAACGGATCTCCAAATTTGATGTGAAGCGGGCCGATGAATATATCAGATCCCTGGAGGAGGAGATGGAGGAGGTGAAGAACCACCTGAACAACCTGGTAACCTATACCATCAACTACTTCAAACAGATCAAAAAGAAGTACGGCAAGGGGATGGACCGGCGGACCGAACTCCGGAATTTCGCCAGTATCGAAGCCACCAAGGTTGTTGTGGCCAATCAGAAGCTCTATATGAATGCCAAAGACGGATTCATAGGGACCTCCCTGCGAAAAGATGATTATGTGTGCGACTGTTCCGATATTGACGATATCATCGTCTTCCTGAAAAACGGCACCTATACCATCTCAAAAGTGGCCGACAAGCATTTTGCAGGTAAGGATATCATCCATGCTGCCGTCTTTAAGAAAAACGACAGCAGAACCATTTACAACGTAGTTTATTTCGACGGCAACTCGGGAAATGTGATGATGAAACGTGCCCCGGTAACCGGAATCACACGCGATAAACAGTACAATATTGGCAAGGAACACAAACATACCAAGATCCTCTATTTCAGTGCCAACCCCAATGGTGAAGCAGAAGTTATCAAGGTATACCTAAGACCAAGACCACGGCTGAAAAACCCTGTTTTCGAGTTGGATTTTGCTGAACTAGCCATCAAGGGAAGAGGTACCCTGGGGAATATCCTGACCAAATTCTCGGTCCAGAAAATTGTCATCAAAGAGAAAGGGGTCTCGACCCTGGGTGGAAGGAAGATATGGTTCGACGAGGATGTGATGCGTTTGAATGTGGACGCAAGGGGGATATTCCTGGGCGAATTCTCCGGCGAGGATCAGATCATGGTCATCACCAAATCGGGACACTTCCGAACCACCAATTTCGATCTCAGCAACCATTTTGAGGATGATGTGCAGATCATTGAAAAGTACAGGGAGGAGAAAATCTGGTCGGCAGCATATTTCGATGCAGAACAAAATTATTACTACCTGAAACGATTCCTGATTGAACCGGGTGCCAAACAGACCCGCTTTATCGGGGAGCATCCCGAATCGAGGCTCATCAATATCACCGAGGTGGAGTACCCCCGGTTGGAGCTGAAGTTTGGTGGCAAAAACAAGGGCCGCAATCCGGAGATCATCGAAGTGGCAGAGTTTATCGGGATAAAGAGTTACAAAGCCAGGGGAAAGCGTCTCTCCAACTACGAAGTAAAGGTGATTCAGGAGTTAATCCCTGAATCAGAGGCTCCGAAAACAAAAATCCCAAAAGCCAAGATTCCAAAAGCAAAAGCTCCAAAAACAGAGGCTCCAAGCCCAATACCGGCTGCGAAAGAGTCAAAAAAAGCGGCCCCAAAGAAACCCAAAGCTGCCAAACAGGATCCTGATGAAGTACCCATGGAGGTTGTAAAACCCAAGGAGGAGACTAAGGTGAAAGAGGGTACAGAGGTGAAAAAGGCTACGGAGAAAGATGAGACGGAGGGAACAGATAAGGAGGAGAATAAGGGTTCCGGCGGACAATTTACCTTAGAGTGGTAAGATGAACACCAGGATATTTCTGATCGGTTTTATGGGCTCGGGCAAATCTACCCTGGGTTCACAACTGGCGCGCCGGATCGGGTATCGATTTATTGACATGGATCAGCTGATTGAGGAGACAGCTGAAATGTCCATCCCCACAATCTTTAATGAACATGGTGAGAAGGTTTTCAGGAAGTGGGAATACGATATCCTGCTTGAACTGTGCCGTCGTGAAAAACTTGTCATCGCCACCGGGGGTGGCGCTCCCTGTCACTCCCAAATAATGGATCTCATGAATGCCAATGGAACCACCATTTACATTCAGATGTCGCCTGAGGCACTGAAAGACCGGCTGATCCGATCCAGGACCGAACGGCCCCTTATCAAGGGAAAATCAGAAGAAGAGTTGCTTGAATTTATCTCCACTCTTCTCGAGACACGGGAGAAATTCTATAACCGAGCCGGACATATCGTCGACGGAATGAACCTGCAATCCGAAGAGCTGGCCAATCTTTTGCAGGATTCCTGACCAGATTTCCTATATTTAAACTGTGAAACACTATTTCCACTTTATGTTTACTGGTGCTGTGTTGCTTGTGGCGCTCATGATCTTCAATGATCAAAAAAGTGAGTGCGTCACCCAGGAAACAGGCAGACCGGATATTGAGCATATCGAGTTACTTGCAGAAGTTTGTTCCAACCAACTTGCCAGCTCCTCTGTTCCTTCATACTGGCGTTACTCAGGAGTGATAATTGAGGCCATTTCAGGCAAATTCAATTCCATTAAATACCTGAATTCTGTAGAACATCTGATTCGTTTTAATACACAGATGCAGATTCATCTGGAATTAAAACCTGATCTGGATTTTCAAACAGGCCAAAATCTTCATCATTATTCCGGCTACGAGGATCCCCCTGTAGCCTAAGTCAATTTTTTTCATCAAATCTTAACTAACAATGGTCTGGACTCAGCATATGAGACCATGCCTATTCAATATTTTAACAGAAACACAAGACATACAATCATATGAAAACTTTAAAACATATCATATTGGGAGGGATACTGTCATCCCTGGTATTCAGCAGCTTCTCCTTTTCTCCCATTAAAAAGAGTTTTCCTCAAGGGGAAACAGTGACATTTTGCGAAACCTATACATTTGAAGAGGTCATTTCAAAACTTGATCCGGAAGATAACTTTTTCACATTGGTCCATCTGAAAGAGGCATATCCCGAAAGTTCAAGGATCGGCACCTGCCATGAAGCCGATATGAAACGTCTATGGAGTTATATCGAGAGTGAAGCCTTTCGAAGTAAAGTTCAGGAGGACTTGATTATTGCCGCGGGAGTTGAAGCAAAAGATCAGATGATTCCTCTCTATGCGATCCGGAAGAGTGCATCGAACGATGTTTTTCCGACACAGCAGGATATAGATGAAGTAAGTGTCAGAGAAAGCGACAATGAAGAGAACTACGCTCTCTTTATAAGCTTCTCAGAATCAGGCGTTAAAAAATGGGCGTCGATGACCCGTAAGAACATGGGAAGGAATATTGCAATCCTGCTTAACGGCAAGGTGCTTGCTGCGCCCAGGGTTCAAGAGGAGATTAAGGACGGGAAATGCACGATCAGCGGGAACTACACCCAGAGCGAAATCAACAAACTGAAGGCAGCGTTTGAAGATTAGAAATGTTAGCAAGGAAGGCGCCCGAAAGGGCGCTTTCTTAAAACATCGCGGATAACAGCTTTTCATTCTCCAATCCGGATATGTATTCGGACAGATTGATTCCGGAAAGCTTCATCCGTATGGTTTCAGGATCATGGATGGTTCCCACAAGCATCTGTTCCAGCAGAAAGATATCCTTCTCAGAAACAAAGTCTCCCTCGATCTTAAGTTCCCTGATCACCCCTTTTCCCACATTCATATGGAGATCGATGCGGCCTGTACTAAATGAGATGCTTCTGCTAAACTGGTATTTTGGGGAGTATCCAAAATTCCACTCCCAGGTCGAAAACTTCGAGTCGCGCAGGGCTGTAATTTCCTTTATATCAGTTTCACTGAACCGATAAGTTTTAGCACTCTCATCCGACTGGAGAAAATGGTCCATAATCCTCTCCTGAAACATTTCTATATCCATGCGCTCTGTAAGATGATCCCTGATATTGGTAACCTTGGAACGGACAGACTTCACTGCCCTGTCGGTAAACCTCTCCTGCGTCGTATTCAGGGCCTCCGTCAGGTTTCCCATCTCTGATGAAAACAGAAGGGTGCCATGATGCAAAACCCGTTGTTTGAATACATGACTTGCCGTACCAGATATCTTCATGCCATTGAGTAACAGTTCGTTACGTTTGCCCAGCCTGGCATTTAGCCCCATCTCTTCCAAAGCCTCAATAATGGGTCGGGTGGCCCTCTTGTAATCGACCAGCTCACCCTCTTTTTCGCTGGTAAAAAAAGCAAAATTGAGGTTTCCCTGGTCATGAAAAACAGTACCTCCGCCGGATATTCTCCTGGCTACCAGGATCTCCCGCTCCTGAACAAACGGCAGATTGATCTCAGCAAGAGTGTTCTGATGCTTCCCCACAACAATGGAAGAGATATTCCTGTACAACAGGAAAACATCCTCGTGGAAGCTTTTAAGCAGGTATTCCTCCGAAGCCAGATTAAAGTAGGGGTTGTAATATGGGCTGATAATGCAAAGCATACCGGTAAATAATCAGGATTCCATTGCGCACGATCTATTGACGATCCACCAGGTTTGTGGCAACTTTGAGAGGACCCACCTGAATAGCTGGAAAACCAGCCAGCCGCATCCCGCTCCCCAGATTCCGCCAACCAGCACATCGCCGGGATAATGCACTCCAAGGTATATACGACTATAGGCAACCAGCAGGGCCCATAAAACCATCACTGCGGTAAACCACCGCTCTCTGATCCATATGAGGACCAGAAATGCTACTCCAAATGAATTGGCTGCATGGGAGGAGATAAATCCAAACTGTCCGCCACATTTGTTATTGACCAGGTGAACCAGACCCTCCAGTGCCGGTTCATGACACGGCCTGAATCTCTGAAACAGATTCTTAAAAAGATGAACCGATGTCTGGTCGGCCAGAGTGATCACCAGGATGATAAAAACCAACATAGGAACAAGCTGCCACCTTTTCTTCCACCCCAAATAACCAAGCAGAAGAAGATAGAAAGGCCACCAGGTAGTTTTGCCGCTGATCCACCACATAATCCCATCCCATGCCTCATTGTGCCAGCCATTGATGGCAAGGAAAATCTGTGTGTCTAGCTGTAAAATCCAATCCATGACTACGATCAGGAGTTCAACATGGTCCAGATGGTATCGTTAAGACTTACCAGGCCCTGGTTCGCCACTGCCGAAATAAAGTGATAACTGACATCAGGCAGTTCCTTCCTGATCTCTTCGGTAAGCTCATCATCCAGCAGATCAGATTTGGTGATCACCAGCAACCGTTGCTTATCCAGCAATTCGGGATTATATTCCTCCAGCTCCTTCAGCAGAATCCTGTACTCCTCCGCAATATCATTGCTGTCGGATGGCACCATGAACATCAGCATGGAGTTACGTTCAATATGCCGTAGAAACCTGTGTCCAAGCCCCTTCCCTTTGCTGGCTCCCTCTATGATCCCCGGTATATCGGCCATTACAAAAGAACGATCATCTCTGTATTTTACAATCCCCAGATTGGGTACCAGGGTAGTAAACGGATAGTCAGCTATTTTGGGTTTTGCTGCCGATATCGCAGCCAGCAGTGTTGATTTCCCCGCATTTGGGAAACCCACCAGTCCCACATCGGCCAGTAATTTTAACTCAAGGACAAACCACCCCTCCTCTCCTGGTTCGCCCGGTTGTGCAATCCGGGGTGGCTGGTTAGTAGCCGACTAGAAGTGATCATTGCCCTGGCCTCCCCTTCCGCCCTGGATCAGTACCTTCATTTCATCATGGGAGGTAACTTCGAACAACACTTCTTTGGTCTCAGCATCCCGGGCCACTGTTCCCAGGGGAACCTCGATAAAAGCATCCTCACCACTGGCCCCGGTTTTGAGGGCCGATCCTCCGTTCCCGCCATGTGTGGCAAAAACATGTCTCTTGTATTTTAGATGCAACAGTGTCCAGAGTTGACTGCTACCCTTGATAACCACATGTCCGCCTCTTCCGCCATCGCCTCCGTCAGGTCCACCTTTCCGGGTTAATTTATCCCGATGAAGGTGGGCCGAACCAGCGCCCCCTTTGCCTGAACGGCAAAAGATTTTTACGTAGTCTACAAAATTGACATTGGACATGAGTCGAAGCGATAAAAGCCAGTTACTGTTTCACCTTGGAGATAACCTTCTGGATGAGCTCAAAGATCTTATCTACAGAACCGGTTCCTTCCACGGCAGCATGTTTGTGCATCTTGTC
>Ga0255379_10163_pt1 | contig 12433 bp, 10 predicted proteins | sample ANMaggSeSYBR01I3_FD_182105 | JGI IMG/M metagenome (GOLD analysis project Ga0255379, IMG submission 182105) | Sediment cell enrichment communities from methane seep in Santa Monica Basin, California, United Staets - ANME aggregate JGI... | ecosystem: Environmental > Aquatic > Marine > Cold seeps >... | reverse complement strand
ACTGGAAAAAAAAGGATCTGAGGGTTGGCTCGGTCATGAACAAGACCATCAGCGGGGGACAACGAAAACGGCTCAATATTGCACTGGAGCTGATCAGTGAGACGGCCATCCTCTTCCTGGATGAACCCACCTCGGGACTCTCATCGCACGACTCCGAAAATGTGATGGACCTGCTTCGGGAGCTGACCCTGAAGGGAAAACTGGTATTTGTGGTGATCCACCAGCCCTCTTCAGAGCTGTTCAAGATGTTCGACCGGGTGGTGATCCTCGATCATGGGGGACGCATGGTATACTACGGAAACCCGGTGGAGGCTGTGATTCATTTCCGAAAGGCGGACAACCAGGTGAATGCCACCGTGGGAGAGTGCCCGGTATGTGGAAATGTGAATCCCGAGCAGATCTTTAATATCATCGAGGCCAGGCAGGTGGACGAGTATGGCAACTACACCAATCAACGCAAGGTTGGTCCCGATACCTGGGAAGAGAAATACAGGGAAGAAAAACCCGGTAAACCCACACCAGCGCCCGATTCACCTCCGCCAACCAGCCTGAATGTTCCGGGTTGGTTCGGTCAGCTGTTTAACTACATGAAACGGGATGTGACCTCCAAAATCAACAACCGTCAGCAGCTGTTGATGACCCTGCTGGTGAGCCCGCTGCTCGCCTTTATCCTGGCCTATATCATCCGGTATATTGCCGACCCCACCAGCAGTGACTATATTTTCAGGGAGAACGAGAACATTCCGATCTACATTTTTATGGCGCTGATTGTGGCCCTCTTCCTGGGTCTGATCGTGAGTGCAGAGGAGATCTTCAAAGACCGGAAAATCCTGAAACGGGAGAGGTTCCTCCACCTGAGCCGCTCCTCCTACCTGTTGGCCAAGATCAAGATCCTGGTGGTTATTTCTGCTATTCAATCCATCACATTTGTGCTGGTAGCCAACGGGATTCTGGAGATCAGAGAGATGACCTTTGCCTACTGGCTCGCCCTCTTCTCAACAGCTGTCTGTGCCAATCTGATCGGACTGGTCATCTCATCTGCCTTCAATTCGGCGGTCACCATCTACATCGTAATCCCCCTGGTGATGATCCCCATGATGATCCTGAGCGGAGCCATGTTCTCTTTTGATAAGCTGAACCGGAATATCACCTCCATCGACAAGGTTCCCCTGGTGGCAGAGATAATGCCCACCAAATGGTCGTATGAAGCGTTGATGGTACACCAGTTCAAAAACAACACCTTTGAAAAGAACTTCTTCGACTACGAAAAGAGGATCAGCTACTACAACTTCAAATCGGCCTACCTGATTCCTGCACTGGAGGAGCGGCTGAACGATTGCATGTATGAATTCCGGGAGACCGGTGCCATCAGGGAACACCAATCTGCCCTGCTTGTCCTGAAAAACGAGCTGCTGAAGGGACAGGATGCCGTTGGAGATTTTCACCTCCGCCAGAATGAACTGGACCCCCACTCGGTTAACGAAGCCGGGCTTGTCAAAGCATCCCGTCTTCTGTCAGCGCTTAAAGCGCACTATATCAATCGTTTCTCCATTGTCAACCGTGAGAAGGAACGCTACCTGGGCAAGCTGATGGACGATCGCCGGGAACTCTATTTCCAATGGCTCAACCTTTACCACAACGAAAGCGTGGCCGACCATGTGAAAAAGATCTACGAAAAGAACCAGATTGTCGAATTCGAGGGAGAGCTGTACCAGGAGATCGATCCGGTCTATCTCGATCCGGCCCCTGAGGGGTTGATTAGAATTCGCTCCCATTTCTTTGCACCCCGCAAATATTTCCTGGGGCACTATTACGACACCTACGTTTTCAACATCGGGTTTATATGGTTCATGACCATACTCCTCTACCTGGCCCTCTATTACGACCTTCTTGGAAAGCTGGTCAGAAGCAGCCTGTTTAAACGAAAGAGGTTTAAAACTTAAAATGCACTGCTTCATACCAAATGATTAATTTTATATCTTGAACCAGGCTAACAAACAGCCCCTCAAAGAATAGATGCTATGTTAAAACACTCATTGCTTCTGCTAACCGCCATTTTTTTCCTGGCGGCCTGTGGTCAGCGTCCCTCAGAAAACCTGGAAGTCAACATGGACGAAGTGGATATAGGAGAACTCCAGATCTCCTCCGAAACCATGAATGATATCATCCAGAACCTCGCCTCACCCATCGAGGTAGCGGCCCTGATCAGCGCACTGAACGTTCCATATTCCACCCATTACCTGGCCGATCCCGAAAGCCTCTCAACAAACACCACCAGTTTTGAGATGGCCTTCAGCCTGGGCGCCCTCAGTGCCGACCTGGGATACCTCAACATTTATGAGAAAACAGGAACAGCCGTCAACTACCTCTCCAGTATCAACCGGCTGGCCGATGCACTTCAGATTGGACAGTTCTTTGATTTTGCAACCATCAAGCGGCTGGCTACATCAAGTACAGACCTCGATTCGCTTATGTTTATCTCGGTCAACAGCTTCAACAACATGGACGACTACCTGAGGGAGACCGAACGAAGCAACCTGAGTGCCCTGATGATTGCCGGAGTCTGGGTCGAGGGCCTCTACCTGGCCACCCAGGTGGCTGTGGAGAACAGCAACGAGGAGCTGAAATCGATGATCGGGGAACAGAAACTGATCCTCAACGACCTGCTCCTTATTCTGAATAACTACAAGAACGAACAAGCGATTGCCGGCTATATCAACGACCTTGAGATGATCAAAGGCATCTACGACAATGTGAAGATCACCTACGAAGTGGGCGAACCGCAAACCATCGAGAAAGATGGCATGCTCATGGTGATTCAGAGCGAATCGTCCCATGTCTCCATGAGCAATGAAACCCTCCAAAAGATCATCGAAGTCACAGAGCAGGTCCGGAACATGCATATGAACATCAAAGCTTAAGCACCATGAAGATCCTGAAACCATTTATCGCCATCATATTCGCCCTCCTGACCATCTCCATGGTCCAGAGCGACCGCAAGGAGCGCGTACAGGATTGTGCCTCCAAATCGGGCGAAGGCGCCATCTACCTCAAAGAGTTCGTGGTAAGCCTCCCCAGATCCGTCAAGGACCAGGCCCCACCCGTCTACCGCCAGGCAGTGATCCTCCGCGGCAACAACATCTACCGCTTCAACCTCTGCAACGACAAGGGCCACGCCATCATCCGCATCTACGACAGCTCCAACATGGTAGTCTCCTCCTTCGACACCCGCACCAACAGAGACTTCAACCCCATCAACTTCCTCTGCCGCAAAACCGGCCAATACACCATCATGATAAATTTCAAGGATGGAAAGGCCGGCGAGGCGGTTGGGATAATGTCACACGTTATGAAGTAACTCTGATCCTGAATAACATTCATAGGTTTTGATGCGACGTTAGGATTTAGAGTCTTATGATAAAATAACCTTCCTCTACCTGCGTACCTGGGCTCCTTTACCTGAAACCCACCTGCAATTTTCTTTAATGCTTGCACACTTCGTTGCATGCATGTTCGATGCATTTGAATTCATTTACCACGCCTTGGAGTTCATCTACAGAAGTCTTGAATTCATCTTCGTCGCACCCCAATTGATGTCCTCTGACAACTTGTCCATCTACAGCGGTTCGATACTCATCTACGAACGTCCGATACACATCTACGATGATCTTATGTCTATCTACATACGACTTATTATAATCTACGACCATCTTATACTCATCTGCAGTACATTAAAGCCTATCTGCGGAGCAATGGAGTAATGTTCAACCACTCTCAAGCCTTATTGATGGGTTCACATGCCTTTCGACTGGCATCCCAAGCCTTTTGAAATCATTCTGAAGCCATTTCAAAGAACCCCCAAGCCTTTTAACCCGACACTCTTTTCAGTTTACATCTACCGTAAGCCAATCGACATGACCCACAAGCCATCTAAATCTTCACACAAGCCTTTTGAATGCATTCACGAGCCTTTTTACAGGACCCTCAAGCCTTCTGCGGAATTATTGGTATAGTCACATATTCAGGATATCCAGCACTTGAATTAACAACTATGCTCTTATGAGGCTGAGAACCTCACAATCAACACTTAATCCCAATATCAATTTTGCCTTCCCGTTGCCATTTTTGGAGGATCAGGATGCTAATAGAATTAAAAAAGTTCATTGGAGCAAAAATCCTTCTACCCCTGGTTTTGCACGTAATCTCCTTATACATCTTTTTTAATCGTTTGTAATCAATATAATGAAAAGTGTTATTTTGTTCCGCCTCATCAATGATACTCATATAATCACTCTCATTCAGGCTTAATCTTGAAATCACTGAAGGAACGGTTGCTCCCGATTTATCCAATCTTAATCTGATCTTATCAGGTACCACATCAGACAATACCTGACGATAGGCATAGCGATCTAACCCTTTGTTATATTTGTACTTGGAAGGAAGTGAAAAATAGTACTCCAACAGTTTCACATCAAGAAACGGATAACAATATTCAATTCCAAAAATTCGTGCAAAAGAAACGGTTTGCTCTAGTCTTGTTTGGATATGCTTGTGATTGAGCAATACTGATTGTCGTTCACAGATATTTTTGTAATGTTTAAATATAGGATCGGAATTAAACCTGCGTTTAGTCTTATATTTTCTTCTTAAAGAGTTCTTCAGCGGTAACTGTCGATATCTCTTTATCACAGGTTTATTCAGAACTTTCCATGCTCTAAACAATGCGGGAAATATAGGAAGATATTTTTTTATGAAATACTTTATAATAGAAATATTTTTTGACTTGATATCTTCTGACTGTAGAAAGGTCCGAAAATCCTTCCATTTAAGATGAATAAGCATCTCCTCCAGATACTGCGCAGCTTTATAGGAAATGCCCTCATCGCCGCCAAAACCGGAAAGCAACACTGTTACACCATGATTCAAAGCTTTCTCGTAAACTTGATCACTGACTAATGGATAGCTTTGGTAAAGTGGCAATGATGAATTAATAAGAAGTTGATATAGTGCCGGAAGGATGCCTATTTGATCCCCGGTAATTACATAATGACTCCTTATCGCTATACTCTTAATTAATAGTTTACTGTATTCCTGTTCATCCCGGTAAGGGAAAAAATGTGCTTTTTGCTCCTCTGACAAACTATGCGTGTAAACATACAATTGCTCCTGTGACCGATGACAAATATCTGCAGCTATAGAAGTTAGTCCTGATGAATCCAGCCCCCCACTTAACTCACAACCAACTTTGGTCCCGGGAGGAATTCTATGCTCAATTGCTCGAATCAACTTATCCTTCAGTCCGGAAATTGCATCTGCCTCTGAAATATAATCCAACTCCTCTGTTTGTTTCAAGCTCCAGTACCTATGTAATTTAGTTTTACTCCCCTCCGATTTTACTAAATAGTGAGCTGGTAATAATTTATTCACCCCTTTGTAAAGTGTACTTTGCTTATCTGAAGGAAATCCCATAATACAATCCGAAATCATTTGGTCATCCGAAGAAAATGGCTTCCCTGTTAATAAAGGAATCGAAGAAATTTCAGAAGAGAACACAAAACAATCACTACATTCAGAATAATAGAAAGGGCGTATGCCAAAATGATCCCGAGCACAAAACAGTTTCTTTTTTACACAATCCCAAATAGCGAAAGAAAAATCCCCATAGAGATGTTTTACGCATTCTGTACCCCATTCTTGGTATGCTTTTAAAATTAGCTGACTATCAGATAAATTCTGGGAAAACTCTAAGGACTCTCCAAGCTCCCTTAACAAATAATCTCTGTAATCAATCCTAGCATCCACTAATAGGCTCATTCCAAGGTCCTCCTCCAAAAAACAAATTTGCTCTGAACCCAATTTAGAGCCTTTATCCATCATCACCATTCCCATACCAACATGATGATCCTTCCAAATTACCTCTCTCTCACTTTGGTACTTTAGCTTGAGATGGTTCAGCACACTTGCCAGAATATCTTCCTGAGGCAAATACTTTTGCTTATATAATACTCCAAAAAAAATATTCATACTATAAAGTTATTAATGTCCAAATGTGCATATTTAAGTAAAATGATTAATAACTTGAAAGCCATATAAATATTGCCTTAACCAAACCTAATATAAAATATTGAATTCCTATACATATAAAGTCTTTGGTGTTATCGTCACTTCTGAATTTGAACTGCCGGAGTTATCCGTCAAAAGCGATGATGTTCCTGATATACGTATTCAGACAGGACAGGTACCTAGAAAACTAAAAAATCCAACTAGTAGTGGTCCATTATTTGAATTAGCTCCCTATGATTTCATTCTCCGTTTCGATTCAGTTGGGGCTTTCAGGGCACAAAACGGGAATCAAATTACCATACAACCTGCAAATACAATCACTCCTGATGTCCGGTTATTTGTGCTTGGAACCATGATGGGCATCATCCTAATGCAGCGAGGCCTTCTCCCTATGCATGGTAGTTCTTTTCTAACTCGAAATGGTGCAGTTCTTATTACCGGATACTCAGGTTCTGGAAAATCTACTCTAGCAATGGCTATGCAACAAAAAAACTTTCCCATTCTTTCTGATGATATCTCAGCACTGCAATGTGATCAAGTAAATGGGATTGATTTACATGTTGGAATGCAACACCTTAAACTTTGGAAAGATGTGATTGACTATCTTGGTAATACTGACCCGATGAAAAAGGTCCGACCTTCTATTGAAAAATATCAGGTACCATCTACCAGTTTTGCTGAAGAAGGGCCCTTCCCATTGAAAACAATAATATGCCTGTCCGCAAAAACACTTCCTGGATTTACAATTGAAAAAATTAATGGGGCCATGAAGTTTGGTTTACTGAAATCTCAGATTTTTCGAAATCAATTCTTCGAATCCATTGGAGATCCCTATATAAACTTTAATAATCTCGCCATGCTTGCAAAAGTTGTGGATGTCTATATAATTGGACGACCTAGCATCCCACTGTTAATTCATGAACTTGCAGACTTTGTAGAAAACGAAATAGTAAAAGAAAATTGAGAAACATTGTATGGTTAGCATCCTATCCGAAATCGGGAAATACTTGGTTCCGGATTTTGCTGGATAACTACTTTTCTTCAAGTCCTGATCCAGTTGACATTAATAGTCTACAACATAGCAGAAGTTCTAGCAGTAGAGAACTTTTCGATCAAAACACCGCCATCAATTCATCAGATTTAACCAAAGATGAAATTGATTGCATTAGGCCAGATATATATGAAAAGATATCTTCTGATCATGAGAATCTAGTATTTTTTAAAGTGCATGATGCATGGTCGAGGAATTCTAATGGTCGATCACTCTTCCCTCCGAATGTTACTAAAGGGGTGATATATTTAATCAGAAACCCACTTGAAATAGCTGTCTCATACACCTATCACACTAATTCCAGCTTTGAGCAATCAGTACAAGAAATTAATGATCCAAATCATGCTTTTGCTACGAATCCACATAAATTATCCTTTCAACTGAAACAGACTATATTAGATTGGAGTGGGCATGTCCATTCATGGGTGGAAGAGTCAGGTCTGCCTCTGTGTGTAATTAGATACGAAGACCTTCTAAAGAATCCCCTAAAGGAATTTATTAGAGCACTGGACTTTCTTGAGTTAAAACCTAACATAGCACAAGCAAATAAAGCGGTTATTAACAGTCAGTTAGAAATACTTCAAGCACAAGAAATACATTCTGGTTTTCAAGAAAAGCCAATGAAAGCAAAAGTGTTCTTTAGAAATGGACAAAATGAAAACTGGCAGTCTGAGCTGGATCTTAAGCTAATAAACGAAATCATCAAAACAAACAAAACAGTGATGCAGCTCTATGGTTACTATTGACTTAAAGCATTGACGAACAAGTATTTTTTTTTACCTTCGTATAGGTTAAAAAATACATATTGTGCTGGTGACATGCAAAATTGACCTGACAACTATGATTGAGAGGAAAGCCCAACAAGCTTTCAGTGAGATTGATAATGAGATTATTATGCTGCACATCGAAAAAGCAGAATACTTTAATCTCGATATTATTGCTAGTTGCATTTGGAAATTTATTGATTCTCCAAAAACATTTAAAGAGATTTTAACCATGCTGGTGGATACTTATGAGGTAACTTTCAGTAAATGTAAAAAAGACACTGAAGAGTTTCTAATCACCTTATACCAAGAAGATCTGATTACGTTTAATAATGCATAAATATTATATAACCACAACAAGTGTAAAAAGACTTCCATTGAAGGATCATTATACAATCATACTAATGACATTTAGTATACTAAAAGCTTCCTTTATTGTAAGGTTTTTACCCTTAAAGTCTTATTACAGCAGTTTTTTTAAAGCTGAACCTATTGAAAATAAGGATATCCAAATGCAACTATTCCGTCATGATGTCAGACTGTATAGAAAAGTAGTTAAATGGATTCCAGTTAATTTAAGTTGTCTTATTGAAACAATGGCATTGAAGCTATACATGAAACGTTATAACTTGAATTTTCCTATCTTTATTGGAGTGAAAACCAAAAATGGACTTCAGGCTCATGCTTGGTATTCCGGCAAAAGCAGTTTTGGCTATCATATATTGAATTAGCGATGGACGAAAAAAGGAAAAAGAGAAAGCAAAAATGGGAGAAACCTACAATCTCAAAATTGCCGTTTAGAAGTACTTTAACTGGTTTTATTTCTGGAGCACCTGAGAGTACAGTTTTCTATTCATAATCAGATACAATGAAAAAACTTTTTATCTTTCTAGTATTGATGGCATCAGTTTCTATGCTGAAAAGCCAGTCTTGGGTTTCATCCAATGGGTTGTTCAGCGATGAAGATGTCAACACCGTTAACTCGGCCATTACTTCAGATGGCTCTGTTGTAGTCCTTGGTTACTTTAAAGGAAATATTCACACTCCAGCAGGAGAAACCATTGTCTCCTATGGAGATAGAGATTATTTTTTGGCAAAATTTGAACCTCTCGGATCTCTCGATTGGATTACTAGCCTTGGCAGTACATTTCCTGATTTTGTAACTGGAGGAATTGGGATTGATTCCAATGATGATATTTACGTGACAGGCAGCTTCATGGGTGACCTTTATTATTCTGAAACGGAATTCTTACAGAGTAGCGGGTCTTATGATAATTTTCTCATTAAATACAATGTAGATGGAGCTGTACTTAATGCGGTAAATGCAGGCAAAGGGTCCAAATTACAACTGGCAACAGGTCTGACCATTTCCGAGAATGGAAATATTATTGCCACAGGACAATTTATGGATAGCATTACATTTGAAGGCGGGCTCACGTTATATGCTAGCAATAATACGAATCATTTGTATTATTGCTCTTTAAACCCCTCAGATGGAACGGCCAACTGGGCCAAACAAATTCAACCAATTTCCACAACCTCTTCAGGGGGAATCTGGGGAATTGAATCCGGAACGGATTGGCTGGCTTTTACTGCAATGTTCGCTGATTCAATACGATTTGAAGATGACACTATTGTTTCAGTAAATCATTCACAGGATATTTTAATATATAAGACGGACCTTTCCGGAAACTTATTATGGCACAGGAGAATAGGAGGAGATGAGTTTGAATATTGCTACAACCTGAAAAAGGACGCTAGTAATGAATTGTATTTTGGAGGGTATTACAACAGCCTTTCCTTATTCATTGATTCAAATGATGATCAGACTGAAACTATAAACTCAAATCTGGGAAGTTATGATATCATATTGGGTCAATACACAACAGATGGTGATCTTGAATGGACACAAACTGCAGGAGGAAAAAACTTAGACAAAGTCAATCGATCTGATATCTTTGGGGGTAACTTCTATTTATCAGGTTCCTTTAGCGATACCCTTTACTGGGGTGGAATTCAATTAACAACCGTCGGACCATCAGATCAAGATATGTTCATTGGAAGTGTGGATGTTGATGGTAATTTTAGAAGCGCCAATGGTTTTTCTGGAGATATAGATGCTGAAGATAGTCCCAGCATTGAAGACGGCAGGTCTGTCTTTCAGAATACAACAAACCTATATTCCATCCTAAGATCCAATTCCAAAACATTAATCTTGGGCGACAGCATTTATTATACCTCGGGTGAAACCTTTTCAGTTTATCTAGGTATAGTTGGCTGCCTCCCAATCTCAGTCGACAATACTATTCCCACAAATATTACAGGTTGTTTTGGAGATGCAACAGGGTCCATCCAGGTGGTTGCGTCAGGAGGATTTGGTACTCCATGGCAATACTCCATTGACAATGGACTGAACTATTCGAGTGTAGCCTATTATCAAAATTTGCCAGCCGGTGACTACCAGGTGGTGGTGATTGACAAGGAGCACTGTACACAAGTAGGGCCTCTGATTACTTTAACTCAACCCGATTCACTGGAAGTACAGGTAGTCAGCACGGAGGATATTACAAAAGATCATGATGGTTCCATTGTGGTGGTGGCTCAGGGTGGTACCTCACCCTATACCTACTGGTTGCAGCCCGATGGAGCTCCCCAGGCATATGGGACATTTATTTTTGTAACTGGAGACTCCGGAAAATATGTAGTGGCGGTGGATGATCTGAATAATTGTGGGCCGGCATTGACAGATTCTCTTTTAATTACTGAGATTTTCGATACGACTGGAATTGGAACCTCATCCGGATTGCTCGTGAAGGTCTATCCAAATCCCACATCCGGCATTATTACTATAGAGATGCCCTTTGAGGATGATGAGTGTGAGATGGAGGTATTAAGCATGACCGGACAGCTGATACTGAAGCGCCGGGTATACTCCAGTGGAGGTGTCATTACTGAAACCCTTGACCTGTCCGATCAGGCCAAAGGGTTGTACATGTTGCGGATTAACGGGCAAGCCCTCCGTTCCGCTATCATGGTAAAATAGGGATTCCCTGACAAGATTTTCATAAGCCGTCTCATTCATTTGGGACGGCTTTCTTTATTACAAATAGCTGCTATCGTAAAATATCATAATAACCGTGAAGGTTAAAATATATATTTTGGTAGTAAACATTCCTTACCTTTATTGGAATCTTAGAAACTGACACATTATGAACATCTTGATCATTGGGGCCGGCGGCAGAGAGCATGCCCTGGCATGGAAGTTGGCCCAGAGCCCGCAACTGGACAGCCTGTTTATTGCTCCGGGTAATGCCGGGACAGCCACCGTGGGCACAAATGTCCCCATCGGGGTGGAGGACTTTAAAGGGATCAGGAAGCTGGTCCTGGACAGAGGGATTGACCTGGTGGTGGTAGGGCCCGAGGCGCCGCTGGTGGCAGGGATTACTGATTTCTTCAAGGCAGATCCGGATCTGCAAGGTGTGGCGGTGATTGGTCCGTCGAAAGCAGGGGCCGAGCTGGAGGGGAGCAAGGATGTTGCCAAAATCTTTATGGAGGAGAACAATATTCCTACAGGAAAATTCCGCACTTTTATCGAATATACCATATCCGAGGGGAAGGAGTACCTGGCTAACCTGAAGCCGCCCTATGTTTTGAAGGCAGACGGACTGGCTGCAGGGAAAGGGGTGCTGATCATCGATAATCTGGAGGAGGCGCAGCAGGAGCTGGAGGCAATGGTCAAAGGTAAATTCGGAGAGGCATCAAGGAAAGTGGTGGTCGAAGAGCACCTGTCGGGGATTGAACTTTCGGTGTTTGTGCTGACCGACGGTAAAGGGTATTTGATCCTGCCCGAGGCCAAGGACTACAAGCGGATTGGGGAGGGCGATACCGGGCTCAATACCGGGGGAATGGGAGCCGTCTCGCCGGTACCCTTTGCCGACAGGGAGTTCCTGCAGAAGGTGGAGGAGCGCATCGTCAAACCAACCATCCAGGGACTCAAAGACCGGGCCATCGATTACAAAGGATTTATCTTTATCGGGTTGATGAACATAGGGGGCGATCCCTACGTGATCGAATACAATGTTCGTCTGGGCGATCCGGAATCGGAAGTGATACTGCCCAGGATTAAAACCGACTTTGTAGAGCTGATGAAAGCCACTGCCGAAGGGAGGTTGTCAGAATTGGAAATTGAGCTGGACGAACGCACAGTGACCACCGTGATGCTGGTTTCGGGAGGATACCCGGGCAGTTATGAAAAGGGGAAGGAGATTACCGGACTCGATCAGGTGGAGGGGAGCGTAGTGTTCCATGCCGGCACCAAACCGGATGGTGAGAAGGTACTTACCAACGGTGGACGGGTCGTCGCCGTTAGTTCCTTTGGGAGCAATATGAAAGAGGCGCTGGATGCCTCCTACAAGAGTGCCGGAAAGATCCGGTTTGAAGGAAAGTATAACCGCAGCGATATCGGGTTCGATCTATGATCCTGCTCCGCATCTTTAAAGATAGCCGGGTAACCGGAACTCTAGGGATCAACCTGCTTCTGATTGCCATTTTTATT
>Ga0255379_10162_pt1 | contig 12439 bp, 8 predicted proteins | sample ANMaggSeSYBR01I3_FD_182105 | JGI IMG/M metagenome (GOLD analysis project Ga0255379, IMG submission 182105) | Sediment cell enrichment communities from methane seep in Santa Monica Basin, California, United Staets - ANME aggregate JGI... | ecosystem: Environmental > Aquatic > Marine > Cold seeps >... | reverse complement strand
ATCATAGCCCATATTGATCACGGCAAATCAACTCTATCAGATCGTTTGATACAAGCGACAGGAATGGTCAAAGAAAAGGATTTTCATGATCAAATTCTGGACAGTATGGACATAGAGCGGGAACGTGGAATTACAATAAAGAGCAATACAATTTGTCTGCCTTACACTGCGAAAGACGGTAAGAACTACAACCTGAATCTGATCGATACACCCGGCCATGTAGATTTCTCGTATGAGGTTTCCCGAGCGCTTGCTTCATGCGAAGGTGTATTACTGCTGGTTGATGCATCGCAGGGAGTTGAGGCACAGACACTGGCTAATCTTTATGCTGCAATGGAACATGATCTTGAAATCATCCCCGTAATCAACAAGATTGATCTACCCTCTGCTGATGTCATCGGAGCAATGGAACAGATAGAGACAGATCTTGGGCTTGATATCGACAAAATCATTCAATGTTCCGCAAAAACTGGTGAGGGTGTTGATGATGTCCTGGAAGCAATTGTCCAGTTTATCCCGCCTCCGAAAGGCGATCCTTCTGCGGAATTGGCAACACTGATCTTCGATGCAAATTATGACTCATATCGTGGCGCTATCATAAGTTGCCGGGTTTTCGATGGCACAATGAAAGCGGGTGATATCATCCGACTAATGGCTCTTGGATCTACCCACAAGATTGAAGAAGTGGGTATATTTGGTTTGACCCGACAAAAACAAACTCAACTATCAGCAGGCGAAGTCGGATATATCATCGCAGGTATTAAAACCGTCAGTGATACGCGAATCGGCGATACAATCACTCATCATCAAAGACCGTGTAAAAATCCGCTTTCCGGATTTCAGGAAATCAAACCTGTAGTCTTTTCATCGATATATCCCATTGAAGCAGATGAATTTCCATCATTTTCCGATGCTCTGGAAAAATACACCCTGAATGATGCTTCCGTGATATTTCAACGTGATAGTTCAGTGGCACTTGGGCAGGGATTTCGATGTGGTTTTCTGGGACTCTTACATCTTGAAGTGTTTCAGGAAAGACTGGAACGCGAGTATAATCAGTCCCTTTTGATGACCGCACCAAGCGTCCTGTATAAATTTGTCTTGAGAAACAGTGAAGTAATTCAAGTTGACAACCCCCATTATTATCCCGATCCCGCATCTATAGAAAAATCTCTCGAACCGTACATCAAAGCTTCCATCCTGATTCCTGAACGATACATGGGTTCCGTCATGAAACTCTGTATCGGTCGACGTGGTGAAAATGCAAGATTTAATTATCCTACTCCTGGCAGAGTTGAAGTAATCTTTGATATGCCTTTAGCTGAAGTAATTTATGATTTTTATGACAAGCTGAAAAGTGTCACCCAGGGATATGGTTCCTTTGATTATGACATGTCTGGATATAGAGAAAACGATCTTTCCAAGCTGGATATTCTGGTTAACGGCGAAAAAGTTGACGCCCTGTCAGTCATCGTTCATAGGGATCGTGCACGCGATAGAGCTGTTCAAATTTGTAAACGACTAAGGGAAGAAATACCACGACAACAGTTTAAAATTGCAATCCAGGGTGCAATAGGTGGAAAAATCATATCCCGTTCCACTGTATCAGCAGTGAGAAAAGATGTGCTGGCCAAATGCTATGGCGGCGACATATCACGTAAACGAAAGCTGTTGGACAAACAAGCCAAAGGCAAAAAGAAAATGAAAATGGTGGGATCTGTCATGATACCTCAAAAAGCCTTTATTGCTGTCTTAAAAAGTAAGGATGACTAATCTTCCTGATATAAGTTCTTGTCCCGGTCTATATATCCATATTCCTTTTTGTCGAACTAAGTGTGTCTACTGTGATTTTGTTTCGAGTCCCGAATTCGATTCTGACATTATTGCCAGATATATCAGGGCAATTGGTTATGAAACCGGTAAAAAAGCTTCGAGTTGGAAAGAATTCGATACAATCTACATAGGTGGTGGAACGCCATCACTTCTTGAAGCCAGGGATATATCAAAAATATTTTCCCTTCTTCATCAGCGATTCGAGATAATGAAAAATTGTGAAATTACCCTGGAGGCAAATCCTGGTGACATCACCAATGAGAAGATTTCCGTCTGGAAAAACTTGGGAATCACACGCATCAGTCTTGGTGTTCAATCATTAAACGATGAAGTACTGACGTTTTTAAAAAGGCGACATTCTGCCCGTCAAGCCATTAGTGCGTTTGACCAGTTAACCGAGGCCGGTTTTTCCGTAGCGATGGATCTGATATTCGGATATCCCGAACACACTGTGGATGCATGGAAATCGACTCTACTGCAAGTAATCAAGCTAAAACCCAACCATCTTTCCTGCTATCAGCTTACAATTGAATCAGGAACACCTCTTGCTGCTATGGTTCAGCACAAAAAAACACATCCGATATGCCAGGATGTTGAAGCTGATTTGTTTAAAACATCACAAAAAACGCTGCAGGATCATGGATATGATCATTATGAGATATCAAATTTTGCTGCTGATTCCAGTCATTATTCCCGGCATAACACGAAATATTGGTTTCGTGTCCCCTATCTGGGAATTGGCGTAGCAGCGCACAGTTTCAATGGCAACACCCGCTGGAGTAATTACAAAAACGTGGATGAATACTGTAAGCAACAGGAATCATCAGGCAACTCTGTAGACTTTTCCGAAGAAATTTCAGAACAAAATGCTCTCGTAGAACAAATTTTTCTCGGTTTGCGAACCCGGTGGGGCATAGCACGGAACTTATTACCAGACACAGCACGCCGGAGTGTTGAATACAAGAACTTCGTTGATTCCGGATGGCTGCTTGAATCCGAAGATCGTATCTGGTTAACTCCAGCCGGATTCTGTGTGGCAGATTATCTGGCCAGGGAACTTATAGCCATGTCGCTATCCTTCTGACCCATCATGAAAAAGGGAGTCCGAAGACTCCCACATTACAATCAAGGCAGCATATTATTTTCCTGAACGGGAATTTCCTCCCAAGCAATTTCGCTCTCAACACCTCTTACATCATAAATTGACACACCCAACGCATCAATCTGCCAGAGTACAATCCTGTAAGATTCCTGTTCGTGGTTTAGGATCGAACGTAAAATAGAGTATTTCACGATCCTGTGTTGTTTTTTTCTCCATAGCAAATCGGATACCAAGCCAGATCGGAACACAACCAGCGGATGTATCCGCTATTAGTGTGCAGGCCGAATCATAAAACCAATCCTCATAAACAGGATATGCATTTGCACGGTCGGTTCTTATATGGGTAGCATAGCCGGGATCACCGTACATTGCAACATCAACTGTTGCACTCAAGGGACTCAAATAAAAATTACCAGTTATAATAAAATATATCGGAGTACCATTATAATCTGTTCCTGCTCCATAGCCAGTAAAACTATAATTGTTTTGAGTTGATAGCACCAGAGGAACACCTGAGAAAAACAATGCGGCCTCTCTTCCTTCACAACCTATCATTCCGTCAGCATAAAGATATACTTCCTCTTCTTCCCCCTTCACCTCGATATTAAAGCGAGTTTCAACCGTTGAGAAGATCTCTGGCGAAAAGATCCAGAGAAAATTTGTTGGCACGAATCTAACACCTCTGATCATAAGTTGAGTAATACCTGTTTTTTTGCCTTTTATTGTTATGTTCTCGCCACTGAATGTAACCTCTGCAATAGATGTATCATCAACCGTATACCCAGGATAGATTTCTGCTAAATAAAGATAAAGACCTATCGGACCATTGAGAATACCCCCACCAAAAGCAGTTGTGGCTAACGCTTGTTGAATCCCCATCTGTTCCATTACTGTGTAATCAATAGTCACAACCGTCTGATCAGGTGGTCCAGTAAGAGTTAGAATATCTTCAGTCAGACTAATACCTATATTATTCAATATACCGGCGACAAAGTTAAGTATTGATTTCATGGCTTGATCTTTTGCTGCATCGGAAAATGGTAATTTTTCAAAAAGACCAAACATCATGATATCTATAACAGCGGTGAAAGATGCTTTTTGCCATGTCATCTGTGCTTTAAACTGACCATGCAGGATCCACGTCTCGGATTTATCCTTCTCAACCTCCACATACTGGTCCCCCATGGAACCATCCTGAATTCCGAAACTGTCAAGATCCGAAGTGACAAATCCGTCAAGAGCTTTATCCGCAATCTTTATACCCAACTGTATCCCACCAGCAACCGCGGGTAGAGCAAGACCAATGCCACCACTTGCCAAAGCAGCTACCGCAGCAGCAATATCAATTCCTGTCCACGCAATATCAATTCCAGTAAGACACGCACTGGTCGCATCAATCATCATGTAAAATGCCATATCACTGGCATGATCTGCTCCAGCAAAAGCTGCCGTGGTTTTCTCCAAATCATCGAATAATTCGTATATCCCTGCCGACACAAGCATCTTTTCAAAAAGTTCCTGCTCCTCTAAAGTCATATTGCCCCATTCATTGCTGAAAGCAGTGAAAATCATCGAAGCCCTGTCAAAATTATCCACATATTCCTGCCTTCGACTCACCGGGATTTCACCACGCGCGATCGCTCCTTCAAGAATATCAGTTTTAAAAATAGCAATAGCATTATCAAAACCTATCTGCATTCCGTCTACAACAGCACCATGAGGTAAGCCTGTTGAAGGCAACGGAGCAACAGTGAAAGGTATGGGGTTGGAGGTTTTCTCTGCAACAGTTAGAATCAAATTATAGGAACCTGGATCAACAATCGGAACAACAAAGCTGGCTACATCAATACCGGAATCATAATGTTCAAGCGACAGGGCTGGAACTGGCATTCCACCAATTTCTGCATAAATATCTTTGGAATCACCACCCAATCCTACTCCATAAACCCAGAAACTCGTGCCCGGAGCAGCATTTGCTGGAATTACCTCTGTAATGGATGGACCCTCCATCCAACCAAATGGATAGATGTCGATATCACTTATCAGATTACCCTGAACACTCGTGACGGCAGCAATAAAGCTGGCTCCTAAAAATGTTCCGACACCTTCCGGCCAAACAAAATTCGGTAGGATAGTAAGGTTCATTGATTCACCGGCAGCGATGTTAAATGTATGGTAATCAACCCCACCGGGATATTCTCGCCAGGTCGGCGAAAACCAGTAATGCCCTACACCAACATCCAATGCAACAAACGCTGCAACATTGGAATAGGCTATTCCAATATTTTCGATCTCAAGATCAAGCGAACACTGATTCCCAGGTATAAAATAGTGGCTTGGCATGGAAAACTCCAGATCCAGATCTTGAGCCAGTAAATTCGCGGGAAAACTCAACATCATCATACAAATAACACAGCAAACACTTAAATGTTTCACGAGAGTTCCTCCTTTAAATAAGTCTAATCTTCATAACACTTCAAACTTATTCTGATCAATTTTGCCATAAACTGTCAAGATTTATTGACTATCTCCCTGCCAAAAGAGTTACAATAAAGTTAACGGTAATTCACCAAGGAGGACAATTGTGAGACAGATTCGTTCAATAACAACAATTTCGATGGTGCTTGTGTTATTCCTGACCAGTATCGTATCCATCAGCGCTGACTGGAAAAAAGATATCGATGAACTTCTGAATACCAGTGATGAAACCACACAAAAATCTCTGATCCAGAAAATCGAAAAGAACGCTCCACCATGGACTGCTCTGTCTTTGTATCTACAGAATCCAGTATTTAACCAACCAGAAAAGACTGGTGAATACATCGAAAAAATGATCATGTGCATAGATGATGTCGAGCGCCCATATATTGTCTACATTCCTGAGGGTTACAATGCTGACATACCAACACCATTACTTGTAATTCTACATGGCGGAGTCGGTCGGGAAAACCTTATCGAAGACATAATTACCAGAGTTGATGACCACGAAATTATGCAGTTGGTCAAACATGAAAAATGGGTCGCCCTCTTTCCTTTTGGCCAAAAAGATGCCGTCTGGTGGGATGATGTGGGAATGACTAATATTCTTACACAGATAAATACTGTAAAGCGTGATTATAATGTGGATGATAACCGCGTCTGGATGCATGGTTTTTCCGATGGTGCTTCAGCTTCATTCATGTTCGCCATGACCAATCCCAATTATTTCGGAGCCTTTGTAGCTCTTAATGGACACATGGGAGTAGCCGCACTCGATGGTGAATTAACAACCTGTCCTGCAAATATGTTCAACACTCCTCTGCATGCAGTTTGTACCGATAAAGACAGTCTCTATCCCTTGAAAAAAATGCGACCCACAATAAAAATGGCCATCGATGCAGGTGCCAATATCAGCTATCGGGAATATCTCGGATTTGGTCACGATTTCGGATATGCCAATTCAGAGTTGCCTATCATAGGTCGCTTTCTAAAAAACAATCCCCGAAATCCCTTCCCATCCCAAGTTTACTGTGAATCTGTTGGACCGGAGTTAGGTTGGATGCGCTGGCTGCGAATTGATTCCATTGATCCCGGTGAAAAAGCTGAGTGGCACAAAAATTACAACACTCCTTTGGTTGACGACAGGATTACATTTGGTTTTTTTATTGATGATAAATACGATGGTGATGGTATTAGGGTCAAAAATCTTGCAGAAGGAGCCGTGTTTGCACGAAAAGCAGGTCTTCAAGCCGAAGATATTATTATACAATGCGAAGATTTACCGATTTTATCAGACGATGATCTCTGGACAGTCAAACAAAAACTTAAACGAGGAGACGATGTAACGCTCAAAGTATTACGCGACGGCAAATCCATACAACTCAAGGGTAAGTTACCATTACCAACCCACTATTTGCTTCTACCACAACGTCAACCCACTGGTGCTCTTCAGGCACAATATATGGCTAATACCTTTGAGCTGAAAAACAGCCAGGTAAAAAAGTTCTCAATTTTTATTCATCCTGATATGGCCCAGGTGAAACAACCTGTTCGCGTCATTGTTAATGGAGTAGAGATTTTTAATAAATCCATTGAAGCAGATCTTTCGTTTATACTTATAAATTTTCTTGAACATCGCGATCGTGCTTTGCTTTATATCAATCGAATAGAAATAGATCTCTCGAATAAGTGAAAACCAGCGAAAACACTAATTTAACGTTGGATCACCTTAGTATCAGCGAGTTGCGAGCTGTTCGGAGAATGCGCAATGTATTCCCTTTTCTAGTAACAAAGCATTATTCAAGCTTGATCAACTGGAATAACCCCGATGATCCATTACGGCGGCAGGTAGTACCCGTGTCCGCTGAAACAATCGTTAAATCCCATGAGTCTTCTGATCCTCTTAATGAAAATGCGTGCATGCCTGTCCCTTTCCTGATCAAAAAGTATAAGGGCCGAGTGCTTTGGCTCATTACCACACACTGTCCAACACATTGTCGTTTCTGTTTCCGCCGCTCCCATTTACAAAACAACGATATTGAGTCTGCCGGATCATCAGAGGAAAGTATTGCTGAAATAACTCTGTATATTAAAAAACACCCTGAAATTCACGAAGTTATACTGTCTGGTGGTGATCCTCTAATGATTCCGAGAAGCAGATTAAACAGAATTCTTAAAATTCTAGGAAACATTGATCATGTAAGGTTACTACGTATACATACACGATGCCCGATAACTATACCGGACCTGGAAACTGAAAAGAAATCATTTTTTACAGATTCTCGATGTGTTCTACGAATTGTTGTGCATATCAATCATCCCGCTGAACTATCACCAAATTTTTTTTCACTTGTTGAGAAATACAAAAAATGCGGCATTCCTATTTTAACACAGACCGTTTTGTTGGCTAATGTTAACGATAAAACAGATGTTCTGCGAAACCTCTTTATGGGAATTGTTTCGATCGGTGCCCAACCTTACTATCTTCATTTGCTCGACCCTGCTCCAGGAACATCACATTTTAGTGTATCATCTAAAATAGGGGTAAGACTAATACAGGAATTGAGATATTTACTACCGGGTTATGCAGTACCGCAATTGGTACGTGAAATTCCCGGTCGCGGTTCAAAGACAGTTATTTAGTATTTTTCTTGACTTTCGCCTTATATACGCCTTATATTCGTATTTAAGGCGAAACTAAGGAGTAATCACAAGATGAATCTTACAGCCAGACAGAAAGAAATATTTGAATTTATCCGATCGTATCTTTTCACTCACGGTATTGCTCCTTCTGTAACCGAGATCCGTGACAACTTCAATCTCGGTTCTTTAGGAACAATTCACAAACATTTAAAAGCTCTTGAGAACAGGGGTTGGATCCGTCGTGCCAAGGGTCATGCCCGGGCGATAGAAATATCTCATGAGAATTTAGGATGTTCTATTCCCATGCTTGGATTAATTGCAGCCGGTTTGCCTATTGAAGCGCTTGAGGTACCAGAGAGTCTTTCTATACCTGAAGACATGTTGGGACATGGACAGACTTTTTCTTTACAGGTTAATGGTGATTCAATGATTGAGGATGGAATTAACGATGGTGATTATATTATAGTCGAGATACGTTCCAACGCCCGAAATGGTGAGATTATCGTAGCGATGGTTGATGGCAGTGAAGCGACTGTAAAGCGTTTTTATCGTGAAGGTCCTGACATGATCCGTCTTCAGCCATCCAACAGTAGTATGTCACCGATAACCTTACCTGCAGAGACAGTTGAAATACGAGGCGTTGTAATTGGGTTAATTCGCAAGTATCGCTAATTTTTCTATTGTTTTGCTTTATTGTAACAACCTTGAACAGAGGGAGTGTGTTATGAGTATTGCCCGGAATAGCTATATACAAAGTTCATTTAATAATCGTAGAATTTTACATGTGGACATGGATGCATTTTATGTATCAGTTGAACTTTTAAAGAGACCGGATTTACGAGGAAAACCAGTGATTGTTGGTGGAAAATCTCCTCGTGGGGTCGTTTCGACATGTTCATACGAAGCCCGTAAATTTGGAATTCATTCTGCTATGCCATCTGTACAGGCAATGCGTCTTTGTCCTGATGCTATTTGGTTTTCTGGCGACTATTCATCATACAGTTATTATTCCAAGGAAGTATTTAATATAATGCGTCGGTATTCGCCGGAGGTTTACCCGTTATCAATTGATGAGGGCAGAGTTGATTTAACTGGTAGCCAGTCACTTTTTGGTTCAGCAGAGAAGATTGCTCATCGAATTCTAGGGGATATCCGTGATGAACTTGGATTGCCAGCTTCAGGAGGTCTAGCCAATTCAGGTACTGCAGCTAAAATGGCAGCCGAATTAGCTAAACCTAGTGGTTTAGCGATTATTTTGCCTGGAAGGGAACAGCATTTTTTATCACCTCTTCCAATAGAACGTATCCCTGGAGTTGGTAAAAAGAGTCTTCCAAGATTTCATCGACATGGTATTCGAACAGTTGGTGATCTCACTAATTGTGATCCAGAGATGCTTGTAAAAACATTTGGTCGATGGGGGTATTCTTTATTAAATATTGCTAATGGAACACCCAAAAATGTCATCCCACATATACCCGTTTCCCCAAGTCGTAGCAATGAGCGTACTTTTGCTGAAGATATATCCAGTCCCGCACGAATAAAACTTGAGCTTCGGAAACTGGTTGAAAAGCTAGGATATCGTTTAAGACGCAGCAATCTTAAAGCTACAACGGTTTCGGTCAAAATACGTGATAGTCATTTCCATACGATAACACGATCAAGATCTCTCGCTGTAGCTACAAATCGTGATCATATCTTATTTCATATTGTTGAATCACTTGTTATGGCTAATCTTCCACGTTCATGTGGTATCCGTTTACTTGGAGTCGCTGTCCACAATCTTTCCTCGGGTATTGAACAGGCATCATTGTTTGAATCAAAGTTCAAACAGATTGATAGCTTTTATAAAGCGGTCGATGGTATTAAAGATAAATACGGAAGACATGCAGCAACCTTTGGTACCCCTTCATTAAATCATTCGACTTCCAGACAGAAATCCAGGGTTGCATCATGATTAGTGAGATTGTGGAAAAACGAAGTTCCAGAACGCATTCTACACAGGAATATCGTCAGCTTAGAGTCTGGCAGAGAGCAATGGAGCTAAATCGAAGAGTTTTTGAGATAATTACTGGTTGCAAACAACTTCCTGCTCTTTTATCTCAAACGGTATTAGAAACGGCTCTAAGAGTTCCATCCTCTATCGCAACTGGGTATTCACGAGGTAGTCAGGCAGAATATGTCAGGTTCATGAATGTTGCACGTGGTGAATTAGCCGCGCTTGATACTTACTGTATGCTTTCCAATCAGCTTGGTTTTCTTAATTTAGATTCTCGTCGACAACTTGAGATACTGATTATTGAAACTACCCGTCTCATTGAGCAGACGACAGAAAAGTGGCAATCCCTTCTTTAAACCGAGTAATTCCCAGGGTTCACGAACGCTTTTTTAACCTGTATTCGTGAGAAGATCGAGTTGATTAAAAATATTTTGCACGAAAACCGCACAAGTCCGTCTCCTTACAATCAGATTAGCTTGGAAGTTTTATCCAGTTATTTCAAGGAGGTTGTATAGTGAAACTCTTTCAGATTACATTATTTATCAGTGTCATAACTTGCTTCAGCGGTGTTCATGCAGAAAACTGGCTGGTCAGCAACGAGATTAATGGTGATTTTTCGACGATATCAGAAGCTCTTGAAAGTCATTCAGTAATGAGCGGCGATGTTGTCATGGTGTTACCGGGTATTTATGAAGAAGCCATAATGATTCCGGCATGCAGACGGATCACGCTTCGAAGCACAGATGGTCCACAATCCACAATTATCATGCCACCCGTATATAAAAACAACGACAAACATATGGCTGTAATTTTGAAAGGTCGATGTACTTTTGAAGGTTTCACTGTAATGGAAAATCCAATAAATCTATCCAGTACTGGTAATCCCGGTTTATTGGACATGTTTGGCAACGGAGGACCATGGCCACACATTTCTACTGGAATCTATGCAACAGGTCCTGGTAAAATTAGGCACAATATCATCATAGGATTCCGTGTCGGAGTATGTTCATCCTGTCCATCGGGAGCTATGGGTAATCCTGCTATTGTTCGTTTTAATGAATGTCACAGCAACGATATCGGAGTCACAATCTGTGAGACCACGAACGTTGTCAGGGATAATTTCATTCATGATAATTACTGGTTGGGTGTATTGATCAGCCATGGTGCCTGTGGTGAGCTCAATAACAATTTGATCATCCACAATGGTGATCTGTCCCGGGTAGCATCCGCAGGAGTTCTCTGCTGGCAGGACTACGTTCTTCGGCCTGAATTCAATATGACGCCAATAATTGGTAACAACACAATTCACAGTAACCGTGGTCCTGGTATCCGCTTAAGGTATGTCCGCGGAGGACTTTGCACACCCATTATTCAGCACAACATTCTGTCTTGGAATGAGGGTCCGGGAATTCTCTGTGAAACTGTTTTTGGTGATCCCGACACAATGCCTTACCCGATTGTTCACTATTGTAATTTCTGGAACAATACCGGCGGAGCTTTACATAACATCTCAAGAGTGATTGGTTGTATGTATGTGGACCCGTTGTATATTAATGGTTTCTATGTGGATCCTGATTCTCCCGTCATTAATGCTGGAATGCTTCCTGGAACATGGGGAACTGTAATCAACCGGGATGAACTTGATGGAAAACAAGTTGATCTAGGTTATCACCATCCCCCGAAGTCAGGTCAATACGATCCATTTCCCCTGAATTAGTTAAGTCTCTCTCCTGTTAATTCCCAGAGATAATGAGAGTTCAGCATTTGCTGAGCTCTCATACTTTTATATAATCTTTTTGATCAGGCCATTACGTGCCAGGGTGGCAAAACAGCGGGTTCCTGCTTAGACAGTTCAAGCAATTTTTTAGGCATGTATTTCTTAGGAACAATCAGATCCAAAACATGTTCATCAAACCACTTATCAGTCATCACAAAATAGCCTTTGTTGCCAACTTTTGATCCCCAGCTATTCTCCACCTTCCATCGCACAGGTTTGTTATTTACCAATTCAACACCAGTCAGGACCATGGAATGTGTCAACCTTGATTGACCATAAGTCAGTCTGGTTTTCTTATCCATGCCAAACGAAGTTTGAAAAACAAGATCGAAATCATATACATCCGTGGCCATAAATCCTTCTTTTGTGTGTGATTCCTGGGTCACATCACAACCATAAAGAACTGTATCACCTTTTTTCAGCATTTTTATTGCAATTTTCTTCAGTTCCTTGACGGGAAGATTCAACCATTTCCATTCAACTCCACCAACCATATTACCAAACAACTCGATGACATAAGTTTTACCGAATTCAGTGTTATGTGCTGGGCAGCTTGCAAGTGAATAGCATTCATCGAAATCAAGACCAACATATTTTTGATAATATTCCT
>Ga0255379_10159_pt1 | contig 12489 bp, 12 predicted proteins | sample ANMaggSeSYBR01I3_FD_182105 | JGI IMG/M metagenome (GOLD analysis project Ga0255379, IMG submission 182105) | Sediment cell enrichment communities from methane seep in Santa Monica Basin, California, United Staets - ANME aggregate JGI... | ecosystem: Environmental > Aquatic > Marine > Cold seeps >... | reverse complement strand
CAAGCTGTTTTCCAATTTCGTAATGTCTTCCATGTTAATAGCACCTGCGCTTATTTAACCTTACTCCCACCACAGCAATATCGTCCCGCTGATCTTCTAAACCCTGATGACTGTCCAGTTCCGCAAGTAAAACCTCGCTCTGCCGGGCATGACCATAACCAGCAATCTCCACCAGCAGGTCCTTTAGTCTCCGTGATCCGAATCTCCGACCCTCAGCGTCAGCCTGATCAACATACCCATCGCTGGAAAGATAGATCATATCCCCGCTCCGGATATCGATCTTATGATCGGTGAAGATACGTCTCTCCTCCCGCTGCCGGCCTCCGATGGACTTCCTGTCCCCGGCTACCTCGATCAATTCGGTTCCACGTACTAAATACAGCGGTCGCCTGGCGCCAGCAAAGATCAGTCTGTTGTTTTTTCTATCTATGGAACACAGGCAGATATCCATCCCATCCATCGTTTCAGTATCCGCTTCGTGCTGCTTCAGCGCATTCCTCACCTCAGCGTGCATCCAGCCCAATATCTTCGCTGGTCCCGTCTCCCTGTTCTCGTTAACAATCACATTCAACAACATGCTCCCAATCATCGACATGAATGCCCCGGGAACCCCGTGACCAGTGCAGTCAACCACCGCCAATATTAATCGATCGTTAATATGGCTGAACCAATAGAAATCCCCCGAGACTATGTCCTTGGGCCGGTAAACGACGAAATATTCCGGAATGGCAGCCGCCATCTTCTCGGGAGTGGGCAGTACGGCCTGCTGGATCCGCCTGGCATACTCAATGCTGCCGGTGATGTGTCTATTCTTCTCCTCTATGATCTCTTTAGCCTCCGTAATCGCCAAGTTAGCTTCCGCCAATTCAACATTCCGTAAACGATAGATCTCCGCTTCCTTCTCCTTCTTCTCCGTCTCATACTTGGTCTGCATCTCCGCGATCTTCTTGCTGCTCTCCTCCGTGAAAATGCTGTCCTTGGTTTTGACGAAAAGCTTGTAGTGCTCAAGAGCCTTCGAATATTCGCCGCGTGCTGCAAATAATTCGGAATACCAAGAGTAACAGTTCGCAATTAATGCTTTTGCTTTAATTTCTTTGGCTAACGAAAATGCTCTATCAAGATGTTCATCTGCAAGAGCATAATCTCCTGATTTAACGTAAATCTTGGCTATGCAGATTGATGTATTGCAGATGCCCCAATTATTGCCGACATCCTGTATGATTGCTAAAGATCTGAAATAATATTCCAATGCCTGCTCAAACTTGTTTAAACCGTAATAGACCTCCCCTATGTTATTTAACGCATTGGCTATCTTGGCCTTATTACCTAACTCTTTCTTCAATTTCAGCGATCTCAGAAAATAATGCAAAGCTTTATCGTAGTTTTTAAGATGATGATATATGTTACCGATGTTATTCAAAGATCCTGCAACATAAAATCTGTCCTCGAGCTCTTCGAATAACTTCAATGAGTTGGTAAAATATTCCAATGCCTTATCGTAGTTCATTAACTTATCGTAGGCATACCCGATATTGTTTAGCGCCATTGATATACCCATTTTGTCCTCGATTTCTTCCTGAAGTTTAAGGGATATCAGATAGTTATCCAATGCTTTGTCGTAATCACCTTGATAAAGATATATGCTGCCGATGTTGTTCGTCGATTTTGCGATGCCGTCCTTACTTCCTATGCTCTCAGCTATTTGCAGCGCTTCCTTTTGACATTCCAATGCTTTGCCATAGTTGCTTAAATTCTGATAAATAACGCCGAGATTTAATAATGCATTGGCGATAACCTTGCTGTTTCCCAGTGCTTTCGCTGTTTCCACAGATTTCTGCCCATAGTCCAGACTTTTTTCCAGCGATGTACCCATATATGCTTTGGCAAGTTTACGCAATATTTCTATCTTATCAGCACCCGTTACCGTTTTCAGGCAACATTCAAGATTTTTAATGTCTTCCTCAAGTTGTTCTACACCTAAAGCCTTGGTGTGCCCTGCTGTCTTCGCCATCAATTCCTCCCGACTCATTTTTGTTTTAATTCACTTTTCATTCTCTCAGCATTTCTCACGCTTCCACATCATGTGAAACGATTATAGCGAATTTACATACATGTTGTCATCCTGTAAGTGTCCGACGAACCCCATCTTGTTGAGTTGAATCAGCACGATTATGCTTAGCCTGTTGTATTGATCTTTGAAAAATGAAAAGGCCATTTTCCAAGAATATTCAAATGTACACAAACATCTATTATTGCAGCGCATTCAGTTGCTGATCGTTTTGCAAAAGGGAATCGAAGTTCAAATTCAATGGCTGCCTGATAAACATCAAGCTTTGCGCGATCGAAACATTTCATTATAGTCACCTTCTGGGGTAAATTAGTTATAGCTTTCAAAGCTATATCATGGCACAGTAAAAAAGAGTAGGCTATCCAATCGGGCACGCACGCGGGCACGAGTCAACCACTGAATTGTTCAAACTTATGACTCACGAGTTGTAACCTTGTTCAGTTAATTTAGTTTTATGCAAGCAGAGGAGTCGTTATCATGGAAAAAGCCAGGAAAATATTAATAATAGTTGTAGTGGGTTTATGTTGTCAGCATCTTGTTTGTTCAGCTAATTCGCATGCATCACCTCTTGATCAACAGGTCCACATGTCGACTGTTTACAACATTATTGATTTTGGAGTGCAACCAAGCAGTGGTGAAAATTGTTCAGTAGATATTCAGGCTGCAATTGAGAGAATACATAATAATGGTGGAGGAACCTTATTTCTGCCATCGGGTTATTATGTGGTGAATGATTCGATCACAGTCATGAGCGGTGTTCGTGTAATGGGTGAGATTGATGCCGTGCAATATTGTTTTGACTTCTATGGAACTGTGATTACAACCACATATGGACTTGGACAGATTGATGGTGATCCATTGTTCAAGCTTGAAAGTTCTTCATCGGTAAGTAGCATGAGTGTATATTATCCTGAGCAGATTAGAGGTTCAGTAAAGATATACCCCTACACTTTTAAAATTCATGGTGGGGATTGTCTGATAGAGAATATTACGCTTTATAACAGTTACCAGGGAATTCAGACAGGAAGACGTAATCAAGAGGGCTTTGTTAGAAACAGTGAGCGTCATCGAATACGTAATGTGAGTGGTACGGTGATCAAATCTGGGATTGATGTGGATTTTTGCACGGATATCGGCCGTATCGAAAACATACATTTTCATCCAATGTGGTGGGCATTTTTACCAGAGAATTTGAGTCCTTCGCCTCCTATCGATCCTTATGAGTGGGTTCAAGGTGTCATGATTAACAATTTGACGGCGTTTTCGTTCGGCTGGACGGACTGGGAATTTATCCGTGATACCTTTGTCTGGTGTGCTGATGTTGGGTATCATTTCAGACAAAGCTATCGATCCGAATCAGAAGAGGGAAGACGTGAAATGAATGGTCAACTTTGTGGTATTGCCTGTGATAAAGTTCGTTGTGGAATGAAAATAGATTTTCTTCAGAAAATGGGGATTGTGGTCACAAACGCTGAAATTGTAGCAAATGCCACTGATTCGGAATGGGAAACGTATGGTATTAATATCTCCGATACATGCGAAGGAAATATCAGATTATCGAGTTGTAATTTTTGGGGATATCAGGATCACGATATTTTTTCCGACAGCTCAAGCTTTGTGCAGATATCGAACTGTTATTTTCATAATGCATATTTTGGATCATCATATCCAATTATTGAAGCTCAAAATGGTAAAATCCAGGTATCCGGCTGTAGTTTCCAAACCTATGAACATCATAGACATATTGAACTAAACAACGGTATTAAGCATGCAATTATCACAGGAAATAATGCAACCGACGAGAATTCTGATGGTCTTCGAATCATAAATAACATCGGAGGTGCTGCAATTATTCAGAACAATGAACCACATATTGAGGTTCACATTCCTTAAGAAGACTTTAAGACGAATGCAAGCTACATCAGATTTGCACTTAAAATGATTTGTTTCCGAAAAGCAATCTGAGTCAACAGTATTTCAGATTGCAAAACACATGGGATTTTGTATGATTCAGGCAGTTATTGGGAGTGTTTATATGCTTTACACAATTGGACATGGCAGTCATTCAAAATCAGAAATAATTGATGTAGCAAAGGAACTGGATGCAAGCATTTATGATATCCGCTCAATACCATATTCAAAACATAATCCAGAGTTAAACAAAGCAAACTGGTCAGAACCGTTTTACTTCTGGTGTGGGAATGAATTAGGTGGATTTGGCGTAATAAAGGATGAGGCAATTCGTCGATTGAACTCCTTAAAAGAGAATATTATTCTGATGTGTTCAGAATTAGATCCAGACAAGTGCCACCGAAAAACTGTAATAGCCAGACGGTATTTGGAGATGTTTCCTGATGAGGTCATAACACATATTTTATGGAACAAAGGGGAAGGGGCAACGGAAAGAAATTGATTATAGTGGATCGACACATGATCCCATTTCAAGGGCGGCTATAAAAATTAACTGAGCGTCTGCAGCGGTAACCTCTGAATCTGCGTTACAATCTGCTGCACATTCCTGTTCATACGTAGGAGAATAGATGCCGAGACTAATTTGAAATGCTAATTGTGCATCACCGGCAGTTACTTCGCCATCAAGATTAACATCGCCATCATGGTTGCAAGGTGGGAGTGTTCCTGCTGGAACGAGTCCGATAGATGCCGGACAGTTACCATAATTGGCGATATATTCCATAGACTGATATCCATCAGCGCTGATATTCAGATCCAGATCAAAGACATAATGTGCATATATTACACAGGCCCAGCCATCTGATCCGGTTGTCCATGAATCATAATCGCATATAGAAACCGGTTCGATCAGAGCTCCAATGACAGGCACGGATTCGCCAGCGTTAGCATCGTACGTGTAAATATCGCAACTAATCATAATATCGCAAAATGTATCTCGTGGTGTTGGCGGTGGCTCAGGTGTCCCAACAGGAACCACGCCCGAACCGGCAGCGGGTAGAGCCAAGACAATAATTGCTATCAGTGTAAATGAAATCCGAAAAAGTAAATTCTTCATATTGACCCCCTTTGTTCCGTGACAAAAACAACCTCTAAAGCAATTATTTATGGTAATCGATTTTCTGTCAAATATTCCGAATTTCTACAAAGGGTCCATACAATCAGGATCTCCAAGAACTGCGAAGAAAATTGCCTGTGCATCGGCAACGGTCAGCGAATCATCATCGACAACATACAAAAATGATAATTCTGTCATCCAAAATAATTCTCGACCAATCCCGAGATTTCTCAATTCTATCGATAATCAAATTTGAGTTCACGATTTGTTCGGGAATCCAATGTAATCGTTGTTTATCAATGATTACATAATCTGAACTTACCCATTTTTCAGGAAAAAGTGAGTAACCAGCCAAGTGGGTGATTTCAGGAAAAACAATACTGCCAACAACTGATACCGAATCATTTTCGGACAAATTCGTTTTTGCCCATCTCTTCAGTCTCAGGCCGGATTCAAGGGATTGAAAATTAAACTTATCCGCTTTAAAAACTTTGGAAAATGGATACATCCTGCTGAGATTGTGCATTGACAATACTGAGAAGAATATCATTGCGATGATTATGGTTCGATATATACGGGAGTGTTTAGAAAGCGGTGCTGATACTGTTTTTATCCACGCTAAAGCGGAGGCGATTATGATCCAGATTGTTATATCGATCTGATAATAAAAGGACATAAGATGCCCACAGGGAAAACCTCCGAATAGGTTTATAATAATCACAGGTATTGCAGGCAATAGCCATTTCGGATTAATAAAACAGATAAACAGAACTGGTAAGAACAGAGTGAAGAGATATTCGAGACCACTGTTGTTTATTAAAGTTCTCTGAATAACTTCTCCGGGATTCTGAAATAGAGTGGTCAGCATTTGCAATCCTGTATCACCCAACCAATCGTATCGACATATAAAATCGTTCCGAAAACCGATGGTTTCTCCAAGGAAACCCATAAGAATCCCGACAGTGACTCCCACAAAAATCAAGAGGATTCCTCTTTTTCTCAAGGGTTTGTAAAACAATAGACATGTGCCTATTGCAGCCACAGATATCCCGATATTTTCTTTTATGCTCAGTAGTAGAATCAGGCAAATGACTGTCCAGATAATAGAGGACTTCTTTTTGATAAAGATAAGAAGCAGCATATAAAGGAGAGGAAGAAAACTCTCGGGATGAAAATCATAGAAACTTGCATTATGGACAGATGGGGAAAGTGTATAGATGAAACAGAATAAGTTGATATGCTTCCATGGCATGTCGAAGACAGTGTTCAGACAGACTCCAAGGAAGTAGATACTGAGTGCAATAGCTGTTGACTGGATAAGGATAAGATAAATGGGGCCACCTATACCCAGAAAGTAGGGAAGGGAGAACAAATACAGTATTGGCATGAAATGGTGTGAGAGGAAATGTTTATGCAGAATGTCAGAATACAAACCATTTCCTGAAGAGAAATTCCAAAAAACATTATCGAATAAACCGAGATCATAAATATGTGAATTGAGTGATAGATATCGAAAAACGCACAGCACCAGAGAGATTAGAAAGAAGCTTCCAGCCATAACGTATAGAGGATACTTTGAACCAATAAATTGTCGGCATTGTGAAAATGTGTGACTTTTCAATTCTGAGTTCTCCAGAAGAAAATGAATGATACAAGCAACCCTCGTAGATAGTAGCAGATAGAAGGGGTTTCGACGAAGTGGAATTATTAATCATTCCACCTCCATACGTAGCAGAATTTCCAGAAATATTAGTATTGGTGAAGAATTATCTCTAAAGCAGGATGCTACGATGGTCGGTGCTGTTTTTCTCATGCAATATCGCCGATCGTTCACTCTACAGGGAAGAGACACATTTTTCACTTGTAAAAAAAAACCTCTCCACTTGTGGGAGAGGTCGATCCTGTGCAGAAGCGGCGCAGCCGTAGCTGTCTTACAGGATCGGGAGAGGGGGGGTTCTTACGTTATGAAAAACCTTGGTTTTCCCTGGAATTTCCCCCTCTTACGGCGCTGTATGCATTCGCTTCGCTCATGCGACATCGCCGATCTCTCCCACTATGGGGAGAGATTTCTAAATCAAGTTTAACTCAAAGATCTCTACTTGTGGGACAAAGCAAATCGGATCCCGTGAGGGTTGATAAACCTTTACTTCCAATACAAAAATATGTATATTGCATGTGTGGATATGGAGAGTGCGAAAAAATTAGCAAGGGGGTATGATGAAGGTATTATTGGTTGTTATTGGTTTATTTTGTTTTTTAGGTATGAATTCATTGAGTATGGCAGCTACGGTTAGTGGAAACGCATACAAATTTGGCGAAATGAATCACGATGGGATCGCGTTGAATCTTGAATCGTTACCAGACGTGCCAGCGGTGGGATTAATCGGTATCACACTGTTACTTCTAGCTATTAGCATGCTGTTCTTAATGGGAAAAAGCCGACGAGTAGTAGTGCCATTAGTTATCATGAGCGTCATCGGATTGAGTTGTATCTCGTATGCTCTGGTGCTGTATACTACGTCAACAGATACTCTTGGTGCCTATAATTTCATCGATGTGGAACCGGGAGAATACCGGCTGGTTGCTTCAGCCACGGGTTATTATCCGGAAGAACGCCTTCCCGTGATAGTTGTGGACGGTTCTAATGTCCTTGATGATATCACATTACTGCCTGTGGCAACTCCCACGCCAACACCGGCTCCGGGAGGAATTTCGTTGGGCCTAATCGATGACATAAGTATTGGAAGTGGTGTATATTCAGCAAGATGGTCACCAGATGGCAACTACCTTGCGCTAGGCGGAAGCGGCGATGAGATACAAGTAATTGCCTTCGATGGTTCAACACTGAGCTTTCTGGATAGCTATAATTGTGGGGGTGATGCTTATTCGCTGGATTGGTCACCGGATGGACAGTATCTTGCGGTAGGTGAATTGTTTCCAACTTCAGGTGATGAGATACAAGTATTTGCCTTCGATGGTTCAACACTGAGCCTTGTTGACAGCGAAAATTACGGGAACGGTGCTTATTCAGTTGATTGGTCACCAGATGGAAATTACCTTGCCATTGTCGGTGAGTCTCCAACTTCGGGTGACGAGATACAAGTATTTGCCTTCAATGGTTCAACACTGAGCCTTGTTGACAGCGAAAATTATGGTGTGAGTGCTATTTCTGTGGATTGGTCACCAGACGGAAGTTATCTTGCCATTGTCGGTGAGTCTCCAACTTCAGGTGATGAGATACAAGTATTTGCCTTCGATGGTTCAACACTGAGCCTTGTTGACAGCGAAAATTATGGAACTGCCCTTTATTCTGTGAAATGGTCACCAGATGGTAACTGTCTTGCGCTAGGCGGAATTGAACCGGACAGCAGCGATGATATACAAGTTTTTTCGTTTAATGGTTCAACACTCACCTTCGTTGACAGCGAACATTACGGGGACGGTGTTTATTCAGTGGATTGGTCACCAAATGGCAACTATCTTGTTGTAGGTGGATATCTACCTGATATAGGTGGTCAAATGAAGGTTTTTTTATTCAACGGTTCAAATCTGATCCTAGAAGACAGCGAAAGTTTCGGTATTGCTGTTTACACGGTGGATTGGTCACCGGATGGAAATTATCTTGCTATGGGCGGAGTGGGTCCCATTATGTATGGTGAACTACAAATTTTTGATGTTTACGATTTTGATTGAAAATGACGGCGAGGTAGAGTCGATTTCCTTTGGAATTCAAACTCTCTTCTACCGATAGTATTAAGTAACTATGCTTTTGGTAACGCCTTGATGGGCGAAGGCCCTTCGCCCTTATCGTGGTTTGGTTTTTCGATATAAAAAAATGGCACTGGTACGCAGGATTCAGGGAGAGGGAGGTGCTATTCAGACCAACTGAAATCAAAAACACCCATCTCCCCAATCATTTCTGTCATCTCAGGATTAATTAGCGCTGCATACCAGATGAGTCCTGAAACAGATCCTACATTTGATGGCCAGGTAAATTCTGGAATTATGGGGATTTCCGTGAGTCCAGGACTGTAGTCTTGATAGTAATAATCAAAACTGCTGAAACTCAGTAATTTCTCAAGTCTGAAATGATCATCAGATTTAGTGTGCGTAAATTTATGCTCTCTGCATGCGACTTGACTACATCCTCGTTTGTTTCCAGAAAAACCTCTCTATATTTTTTTGGATTTAATAATATCATCTCAAATTTTCTGATTTCTGTCTGCGGTTGATTACACTCGTGATTCTGAATTTGTCTCGTGCGTCACCACTGTTTTATTAGATCTTTGATTGTGATCGTTCCCAGTGCTAAATTAACATGGAACTTGAGCACTTATGAAGGGAAGGACGTAACAGCGTTAGGGCACTGAAGACAACCTGACGAATATAAATTTAAAGGAGCACCAAATGGAAATTTCAAATTCAGAAGAATACAAACTCTTAAGAAGTGAGATGCAGAACTTAAAAAATTGTATGACAACTTATTTGGGATATGTTTTAGGTGGGTCTGGACTTGTTTTTATAGGCTTCTACACGATTAGAAATTATGAACTAAAATTTGAAATAATTGCTTTTATCTCTCTACTCCTTTCGATTACTGTTTCAATGGTATTGTTCATTATTTTTTACAAATTTAATTCACACAATAGATATGCTGGTTATTGTAAGCTATTAAATCAGGAACAATTATGTATAGAGAATCTGGAGCTTGAAAAAATAGATATTAATTCTTGGGAAATCTGTATAGACCGACTTCGGCTATCGGATTTTGAAGATGATCCTTTTCAAAAATTACGGTCAAGTCTTGTTAATGATAAGATTATCTCTAAGGAACAGGAACAAAAAATAGTTGAAATTTCTGGCATAAATAAACAATCTGATAAACATGGATTTAGACGTGGCTTGAAAATTATTTTTGAGATATTTATTGGAAATGTGCAAACAAAATCATGGCAATTTCCATTATCTGTAATAAGTGTCTTTTTATCATTATCTGCGATTTATGTTTCATTTTCCTTGTATTCAATGTATATGGCCTATCCAGTCTTAAACCAAGAATTTGTATTTAGTGGTACTTATCTCAGTATTATAGTCTATTTTTTTCTTTTCTTGATTTTCTTATCAATGTGGTATGCTTATATAATCAAACTTTATAATCTCATGTGCGGAAGCGCAACAGTCGATGCATATTGTTGGAAATTTCTACCAATCCGATATGCATTTATTAAAAATAAATCATCCAAAATCGAGTATTCACTAATCACACTTAAGGATAGTATTCAGATAAAATCATGTTGTTAAAAGCTCGACAGTCATAAGTTCAAATCAAGCGACCTTACTCTGAGTCCCAGTGTTTCCGGGCTTTTTCGATTTGTCACGAATAAAAAGTGTTATCAGATCTTTGCTGAAACCGTATAAATTAGATCGAATCATGTTTGAGACGGCGATTTTGGTAACAAATTCAGACGGTATTTCGGAAGAAGAAGTACGTAACCAGCACAGTGCAGTTTTATAAACTTTATCTGGAAATTTCAGAGCGAGTAGTTGCAAGAATCCTCTTGCTTTCTTTGCTTATCCTCATTCGATGTGCCGAGTAATGCCTAACAATCTTAAGATATCAGTTGAATGTTAGGTACAGTAACTTTGACAATCTTGCCTAACATGAAGTAACTTCTAATTGAGGTGTTAGGCATGGAAGGAGAGCAGATTCCGTGAGTGTTGTTCAGCATATTTTACGAGAAGAATACGATCGACTCCAAGAACTTGTGAGCTTTTACAGTGAGGCAATCGAGAAACTTCCCAAGGGATCGATCTCTTGGAAGAAGCGCAACGATAAGATCTATGCATATTTAGTCTATAGGGATCATAAAAAAATAAAATTCATATATCTTGGTAAAGAAAACTCTGAAAAAGCAGTTGAAATATCCAGACACATCGAAGCAAGGAAAGAAAAAGAAAAATTACTCCGCCAAGTGAAGGCGAACTTGAAGGAAATAAAGAAAGCGCTTCATATACTGTCATCTAAAACAAAAACGCCCGACTTCACAATCGGGCATAACTTATTGAAAAAAAAATGGTCGCCTTCGCACTGCGTGCTATGGCCAGACAGGCGGAAGAAGCTAAAACGCAGGGATTCGTTATGAAGACCTGTAAACCTTATGTTTCAAGGGATTCTGCAAGATCGGTAATAAACCAAATCGGCAATATCGACCTAACTTGGTCGAAAGTGTCATCGTGAGTATACCCAGAAAACGTACCCAAACATGAGATGGAAAGGAACTATTTGCTATTTCAGATGTTTATAAATATGAAGGCTCTGATGACGACGATAGATTTGTCATTTAAGTCATCAGGAATCTTAGAGGAACTTTGATGCAGAATTTTGAAGAGAAAAAAAACATGTCAGTGCTGGTGTATCTGCTTCACAAAGGTGGGGGTAGCCTTGGTCTGTATGAGCTAGTCAAGCTAGTCTATTTCGCTGATAAAAAGTAAGCGTCCCGTAAACCGCATCTTCCCAAGCAGATATTAAATGTTGCATTCTATTGCCAGGAGGTAATAGAAATTATGTGCATCAAAGAAACCAAAGAGATTAAATCATTATCGAAAATACGTTATTGGAGTGAGCTGGATGCCCTTCGCGTTCTTGAGATTTGTGAGGGTAGCCATTTGACCATGAAGGGATTTTGTCGCGAGCATAATATAGGGTATAAAAGAGTCCAGTGGTGGAAAAGTGTTTTCAAAAAGCAAAAAGCTGTTCCTGAGTTTGTAGAGATAACAGCATCAACCATTGATCTGTCGGAAACACTAAATGACAGTAGCATGGAAATAATTCTTGAAAACAACAGAATCATCAGGCTTCATCCAGGATTTAATTCAGCTGCTATAAGTCAGTTAATAGACATTGTTGGGGGTTGATTATGTTCATGTTGCCTGAATCGGTAAAAATATTTGTCTGCAATTCTCCAGCTGACATGAGAAAATCATTTGATGGTCTTTCGATTCTGGTTCACAGAATCATATTACAGGATCCTTTAAGTGGTCAGATGTTTGTATTTTTCAATAAGCGCCGAGATCGTGTGAAGATATTGTGGTGGCACCATGGTGGTTTCAATATGTTTTATCGTCGTCTGGAGAAGGGTCGGTTTGGAGATAGAGGGATGTTTCATGAGTCTGGTGGCAGCAAGATAATCTCTTGTGTTGAGTTATCGATGATTCTTGAAGGAATAGATTTAAGAAAGACGCGCAAACGTCCGAGGTGGACCCCGAAAACATGATATTTCAGACATAATTATATTGACATTAGAGTTTTATTATGGTTAACTCTAATTATTATGAGCAACGAGCTAATAAAAACAGAAAACATCAACGATCTTAAACCATTCCTGCTTTCACT
>Ga0255379_10157_pt1 | contig 12570 bp, 5 predicted proteins | sample ANMaggSeSYBR01I3_FD_182105 | JGI IMG/M metagenome (GOLD analysis project Ga0255379, IMG submission 182105) | Sediment cell enrichment communities from methane seep in Santa Monica Basin, California, United Staets - ANME aggregate JGI... | ecosystem: Environmental > Aquatic > Marine > Cold seeps >... | reverse complement strand
ATGGGGTGCGGGAAAAACATCATCAAAACCGCGCACCAGCTGATGTTTTCTGTCAGTGATATGGTGATCGAAGATCCCGAATGCTTTTTGTGGCAGGGGATACTTCTTTATGCCATAGTGATAATATAACCCGGCCTGGGCACCCCAGCAGATATGCATGGTATTGCTGACGCTGGTTTTACTCCATTCAAGGACTTCGCATAATCCGTTCCAGTAATCCACCTCTTCAAAATCCAGCATTTCAACAGGCGCCCCTGTGATGATCAGTCCGTCGTACCGCTGATCTTTGATCTGATCAAATGTCTTGTAAAACACCTCCATGTGCTCACGGGGTGTATTTTTTGACTCATGTTCGTCCATATACAAAAGGTCCAGTTCCACCTGTAGGGGGGTATTGGCAAGCGATCTCAGCAGGTCAGTTTCCGTGACCATTTTTTGAGGCATCAGGTTCAACAGTGCAACACGGAGTGGCCTGATATCCTGATGGATGGCCCGGCTTTCTTCCATAATGAAGATATTCTCCTTCTTTAATTCCTGGATGGCCGGCAGATTGGTTGGTACGTTAATGGGCATAACTCAAATGGATATTATCTGTGAAAGCTATACATTGGATTGTTTAACAGCTATGAAGATAACTTCTGGAATTTCAAAAAGTTCAAGTTCGGGGGAAAACCAGTTGAAATTCGCTTCCGGTTCCAGGGGAGGTGTTTGCCTTTAATTGACCATTATGCAAGCGCATTACATGTTGGGAGAAGCTTAATCCAATTCCTGTTCCCCCTTTTTTTGTGGAATAAAAAGGAATAAAGATACTCTCCATTTGATCGGGTGGGATGCCCTTCCCATTGTCCTTTACACCGATTACCGACAACTCATTACGGACTTCAGCAAAGAGCTGAATGGAAGTAACGCAAGGGGGATACCTTTTTCGCTATGGAGATGAAAATGACCCAAAATTCCTTCATAAAGTTTCAACATTAGAAACAGAATTTGCTAAATATTGCGGGGCAAGTCATGCATTGGCAACATCATCAGGAACATCAGCATTGGTGTGGTTGATGGTGGGCTTGGTGCCGGATGGGGAATCAATATCAATTCAACCGATGCCGAGATTGAAGCAGCAGCGAAACAGTTTTGTGAAGTTTGTAAATAATTACGAAAAAAGACAAAATAGATGAAAAGTTTTGCAATAATTATTGTATTGTTCGGGCAGTTGTTTTTTGCTCCGCAAGCTAAAACTGCAAGTACTGCTGGCATGAAAAAGTTTCGTGCTTCAGTAGTAAAAGTTGATATTACACCCGCTAACTCTCAATATCTTCTTGGATACAATGCAAGAAAGTCAACAGGTGTTCATGGCAATATTTATCATAGGATTGTTGCTCTGGATGACGGCATCACTCAGTTCTTTTTGATTTCCACCGATATTTGTATTTTCAGTCCAACTGAGTATGACCGTGTAGCGGCACAAATACAAAGTCAACTTGGTATCAACCCGATGAATCTGTGGTGGACAGTGACTCATACACATTCGGCTCCAGAGGTTGGGTTATCCGGCCTGGATAAAATTTTCATGGGTGAACGCTATCAACACGAAGTAGATGCTGAGTATACTACTTTTGTGGAACAAAAATTAATTGAAGGAATAAGGGAAGCCCGGCTAAAACTATCCCCCGCCCGACTTGGTGTAGGCTGGGGTTTCTCTCAAGCAAACATCAATCGTCGCGCTAAAGATATTGATGGCAAAGCCTCTCTTGGAATGGACCCGGATGGACCAGTTGACCGAAGGATCGGTCTATTGAGGATTGAAGGGGAGGATGGTATGCCAATGGCTTTGATTGCTAATTATGCGATTCATGGAACAGTAATGGGGCCTGGTAATTTGAAAATTAGTGGAGATGCACCGGGAATAGTCTCTGAGTATGTTGAAAGGAAGACCGGAGTTCCGCTTCTTTTTATCAATGGTGCTGCAGGTAATCTTGCGCCAATATACAGTGTTTATCCTAGTGCTGAAGCGGGACATCTGGGACAATTTCGTGTTCTATTGGGAGATAAAATTCTGGAAGCAAACCGAAAGATTTCAACAACTATCAATGAGGTAATTCTTTGTCCCGGATCTTTGACAGTAGAAACTCCGCGAAAAGATGGTCTCTCCTGGCCATCTGATTTTGGTAACTATAATCGTCAAACCAATACAGGTGTTAATTTGGTACAACTTCCCATTCGCTTCCTGAAAATAAATGAAGATATAGCAATATGGAGTGCTCCCTTAGAGCTATTTTGTGAGATATCCAATGAGATACGTGACCGTTCCCCGTTTCCTTATACTTTCTATTTTGGCTATACAAACGGATGGCTTGGATATTTGCTGACAGAAGATGAATACAGATATGAGGGATACGAACCAACAGTTTCACCTTTTACACCTGGGGCAGACAGAGATCTTACCGAAGCGGTTATCACATACCTTCAAGGGGAAATGCGAAGTCATATTCCTGATTACAAAAGCACAAGGAAGCCTTAAGCCTGAACCTGGAACAAAAATATGAAAAAGGTGAAGCAAAGTAAAATTGTCATATTAACAATAGTTTTTAGTTTATTTATCAAAATAATCTGTGCACAGTCTTATGAGACTAATGCAATTCAGGAAAAAAATGATTATCAATGGCCTGAAGGAAAGAGAATGGGATTAACTCTCTCTTTTGACGATGCCCGCCTATCCCAGATTGACAATGATATTGCATTGTCTGATAAATATGGTGTTGAAGCTACTTTTTATGGATGGCCAAAGGAAAGAGCATTAGAAAACTATACATTGACCAGGATGAATGCTGAGCTGGATTCATCAATTAATAATAAAAGAGGGGTAGCAAGTAAATATTCTGAAGTACCAGTATATCTAAATCCAATTTTTTCAATTGATCAGCGAGCAGAAGACCTTCTTTCACGTATGACACTGGAAGAAAAAATAGGGCAACTTAATATGCCTTGTGTCTATGCAAAGGAGTTGGGTAAAGATATCCAGAGTAAAGTCGATGGATGTCGGAAATTTATTGAGGGTATCAAAGAACAAGGTATCGGACCAGGAGGCGGTTTAATGCGAATGCGTGACGTTTTATGTCCGGAAGGACCCCGTCAGCAAGCAGAATTATACAATGAATTTCAGAAAATAGCTATTGAAAAGACTCGTTTAAAAATACCACTTATAATGATTGATGAGGCAACGCATGGGTTACAGGCACCTGGTGCCACTATTTTTCCCGAGGGTCTTTCAATTGGGAGTACATGGAATTTGGGACTTGTTAAGGAGATATATGCAACTGTCGCAAGAGAAGCAAGGTCAGCAGGTAGCAACCACATGTGTACGTTGGTAGTTGAACCGAACAGGGATCCGAGAATGGGACGAAACAGTGAAGGATATAGCGAGGATGTATGGTTTTGTTCACGTATCGCAGAAGCAATTGTGTCAGGAACTCAGGGCGATGATATTGCTGCTCCAGACAAAGCTGTAGCTGTATTATGTCACTTTCCTGGCCAGATTCAACCGGTAAGTGGCCTTGAAAACGGGGAACAGGAAATATCAGATCGCACACTTAGAGAAATTTATCTTCCTCCATGGGTGGCAGGTGTCAAAAAAAGTGGCGCATTAGGTGTAATGGCTACGTATCCAGCGATAAATGGTGTTCCTGCTCATGCTTCCGAAAAACTATTGACATCAATTCTTAGAGATGAACTTGGTTTTGAAGGATTGGTTCTCAGTGAAGGAGAAGGCATATCCTACCTTATTTTACATCATGTTGTTTCAACACAACAAGAAGCTGGTGCTCTTGCACTGAAATCAGGGGTTGATGTAGGAATATCTTACGAAAATGCATATATGTCCTCAATGATAGACAATGTTCGTGAGGGTAAGGTTAATATTTCAACAATAGATAGGGCTGTACGTAGAATTTTACTGCAGAAATTCCGATTGGGATTGTTTGAAAGACCCTATGTAGATCCAAACTATGCAGAGATAATTGTTAATTCCGAGAAACATCAGGAACTTGCACTTCAGGCAGCCCGCGAGGGTATAATACTGCTTAAAAATGAAAACAAGTTGCTCCCCCTGAAAAAAGAGATTGGATCAATTGCAATCATAGGCCCGAATGCAGACCATGTCCGAAATCAACTTGGTGATTATACTACTTCTACAATTCCTGACTATCAGGAAGTAGTAACTGTATTAGAAGGCATTAAGAGAAAAGTCTCATCTAAAACAAAAGTCACATATATAAAAGGATGCAATGTTATGGGAAATGAGCTAAATGACATTGCAAAGGCTAAAAAGGCAGCAAAGAATGCAGATATTGCAATAGTTGTTGTTGGTGAGAATGAGATATATTCATCCAATGGGCCAACAAATGGAGAACACAGGGATATATCTACTTTAGATCTGACGGGGCTTCAGGAAGATCTTGTCAGGGCAGTATATGAATCAGGAACTCCTACTATCGTGGTTCTTATAAACGGAAGACCTCTTTCGACCAGATGGATAGCCGGACATATACCAGCGATAATCGAGCCATGGTTCTCCGGTGAAAAGGGCGGACTTGCTGTTGCAGACGTTATATTTGGTGATTACAACCCTTCTGGTCGTTTACCAATCACCATTCCCCGTAATGTTGGTCAACTACCCAGTTACTATAATTACAAATATTCGAAAGCCAGGGAGATTAATAGATCGTACCAGGATATAAGTGCGACTCCACTTTTTGAGTTTGGTTTCGGATTAAGTTATACATCATTCGCATACGACAATCTTGTCGTTACTCCCCGGCAAATCGAATCAGAAGGAGATGTACATATCAGTCTTAATATTACGAATACAGGAGACTGTGCCGGATCTGAAGTAGTTCAGTTATACATCAACGATATTATCAGTTCAGTTACTACACCGGTCAAAGAACTTAAGGGATTTGAGAAAGTGACACTTAACCCTGGCGAAAAAGAAAGAGTTGAATTTACTCTGAACCCTGAAAGTCTGTATTTACTCGACCAAAATCTGAAAAGAATTGTTGAACCGGGAATATTTAAGGTTATGATTGGCAGTTCATCAGAAGATATACGACTTAAAGGAGAATTTGAGGTTAAAAGATAAACAATTGACTCTCCTCTAAGCAGAGCTTCGAGGAACCTTTAGCTCGACGACGAAGTCAATCATCGATTGATTGTTTATTTTTATTGTGCTCGCTAACCCGCGCAGCAGAGCTGCGGGGAACCGAGTTTACGAGCTCAGCGGAGCTAATGCGCTCGCGTAATTCAACCAGATAAGTGTAAAAATGAGGGCGCAATCTCCTTACACCAATACATTTATAGTAACCCACTGCAACGGAAGCTGTGGCTACCTGGTTACTGAAGATGCTTATGCCATTGGTGGTTACGAGGTAAGATCAACCCGGGCAAAAGCCGGTGCTGAAAAAGCAATTATTGAATAATCTATTGGAAATGATTGCTGAATGAATTGATACGTAATTCCCCCGGAACTTGAAAACTCATCAGCGATTCCGCTTCGCTTCATTTTCTGATGACCATTATATCTGATTCATGGTTAGGGCAAAGTTATCCAGCCCGAAAGAAACTCATGGAAAAGAGATATTAATTATCTGATTACTATACTTTTTTGGTGCTTTTCGGATATACTCTAACAAAAACAAGTTTTAAGCCATCTTTTTTGTGGAGCTGTTTATATTTCTTTCCCTGGGATCAAGACAAACATGATCCTTGTCATAGGGTGTTTTATTTCTTACAACGCTGTATATAGTTCTGAGAAGTTTGTTTGATACATTATTCATTATCAGAAAATACGGTTTTCCTTCAAGTTCTTTTTTCTGGTAATAGAGCTTGTATTCTTTGTTGTGCTTGACTGCAGCTTTTGCTCCCATATACAGCAAAGTTTTAACCTCTTTATCCGCAAAGGGGCTTGTTTTGGATTTCCCTACCATCTTCCCGGAAGTATTAGGAAAAGGACATACGCCAGCATAAGACGCCGCCCTTCGATGCGTATCTATGATCTTGAAGTTGCCGGTTTTAATTATCAAGTTCGTTGCAATGACCGGTCCTATTCCTATGATACCAGTGACCAATTCATAGTTCTCATTCATCTCCTGATCAGCCATGATCAATGTCTCGATCTCATCCTCAATGGAGGCTATTTCCTTATCCAGTTCAGCCAGGACATTGTTTATATGATTGTGAACAACGATGCTTTGCATAGGAAGGACTCCTCTTCCCTTATCAATAGTACGCAAAGTTTTTCTTTGCTTTACCAGCTGAATCCGAAGCGTATAGAGCTGTTTTAGCTCTGTGATATTCTCTTCGGGGTATTCTGCGTATTCCAGTTTATCTGTAAATCGCTCCCCATACTCCCGGATCCGCTTCGAGTCCAATGGATCAGACTTGCCTTTCAATAAGCCCATACTATGTTTGATAGTATACCCAGGGATCAGAGCGATGGGAACATTCATCTGGTTGCATAGATAAACCAACAGATCTCCATAGGCTCCCGTGTGTTCAGCGCAGAGGATAGCATCCTCTGAGACAGAAGACAAAAACCTCGATATGGAGGCCAATGCGTTTTTCATTTCCAGGCTTTTTTCTTCCCCTTTTGCATCAATAAAGTTTGCATCAAACTTTTCTTTTGATAAATCAATTCCATATACTTGCATAATACTTTTTTTTATGCTCCGTATTGAGTGGCTAACATCGTGATAATGGGTTCTACCCTAAATACTCTCTGGCTTTAACTCAATGATCTGCTGTGCTTAATATCCGAAATAGGTTCTTCCTAATAATAAATTAAAGTTAGGCGCAGCAGATGGAGCTGTTTATAAGAGCAAATATCACGAGAAATAGATTCATTTTGTTTCTTTTCCTTTAGTTCCGCAAACTAACGATAATAAATATCCATCGACAGGTATCTATTATCCAAATCAATAGTAAATTAGTTAATAACTGGCTATTTTATATCTATTTCTGATTTTTTTTTCGTCCTTAGTGTCGACCTCAGTCCTGTCTGTACCATATACCTAAAAAAGGCCAATCATATTTGATGTTCCCTACCCGCCCCGGTGAGCCGCCACTGTCGTCCCGGTGAGCCGCCACTGTCGTCCCGGTGAGCTGTCCCGGGGAGCTGTCCCTGTGCGCCCCGGTGGAGAGCTGCTACAGACAGGGGCCCAAGCTTGCAAGTTCTCGACCGCAGGCAATAATGTGCTCGAGTAGTCCATGGGTAGGGCTTTGAAAGACCAATCCCTAAATAGTTAATCATCAGTCAAATCAACATGAAAACTATCACGATTAATTGCTGTTTTCATTATCGTTTATTAACACTCCTCAAACTAACGATGACGAAAACAAGAAGAAGAGGCTTGACACCATACACAGAAGAGCCACAGGATTATCCAACTTCCGGGATGCTTATTCCAACCTCTACAGTGTACCTGACCGCTAGCTCAAAGATGTGCTGGTACGGGGCTTTGATGATCTTGAATACAATCCACTAACCTTGAAAAATGAATACGACCGTGACAAGGCAAAGAGACTAGCTCAACTATTTCGTTTACCAGGTTACCCCGTTTGACTGAAAATAGCATTGGCTCTACCCTCAATACTTTTTTTAATTGGACCGTTGCATACGAGACCGATGATTGTGATGGATTGTTGGCGGCGGATGTTTTTGTGATGATGAAATACTTGACTTTTCAGAAAATCGAAGTAACTTGTTGATATTCATCAACACCCACAGTCATGAAAAATGATATCCTATCTTCAGTCTTTGTCGTTTTCTTGCTTTTTCTGGGTGCCTGCGGTTATTCACAGGACTATGATCTCATTGTAACCGCAAAAGGAGATTCTATTGCCTGCCGTATCGACAGCATAACCGAAACACACATCTATTTTGAGATGAAAAGCCAGAGTAATTGGGCTCAAACACACATTGGTCTTACAGATGTTTCGGAGTACAAACGTGATGCAATCCATAAAAAACAGTTCGTATACAAGACCGGTACTTCCATTATTGAATCCCCAAAACAAGGACCTGCTGCTTCATTGCGGGATATCGGTAAGAATTCTGTGTACCTTGGAATATTATCCATTAATTACTCCAGAATGATCCCGGGAGATCGTGTCGCGGTCACTGTAGGAGGTGGTTTGAGTTTTGTTACTACTTTGGATGGCAAAGCAGTAGGTTTAATGGTTGAAACTACATTATTGACAGGCGGTACACAGCATTTTTTTGAGCCGGGCCTTTTATTGTATTTTGATTCTGATATTATTTGGCCAATGATCAGGACAGGCTATCGCTACCAGGGCCCTGAAGGATTCTTATTCAGGGCTGCACCACTATTTGGTTATATGGATGGATTTTCAGTTTTGCCCGCGATCTCAATAGGTTACTCTTTTTAAGCATCGATTGCTTGCCCGAAAATAATCAAAATTCATTGGTTTTTACATTCTCTATTTCATACACATGAACATCATATTGTTTCCAAACATCGTCAATGACTCCCCCCTTTACTGACATCGAACCCGGCAATTCAAAGAGCTTTTCCACCTTCATCCCTTCAAAGCCATCAATGTGTATGCTTGCTTTCTGAATAGCTTCGCCCCTGTTGGCGACGAGAAGATAGTACTTCCCCTGCCATATTTTCAACCTTGCATCAAGTTTACTGTCATTGGGCAGGATCTCAATCTTATTCTCAGCATCATCGGCAACAAAAACAGGCCACATGTAGTTCAATTCCTGGAGCCAGCCCCGTAAGCGCTCTACTTTCTCGTCCTGCATAATGATCCAATGGTACAATCCGGTGGCCCCGTAAATAATGCTTAAATATGATTCATTCCGGACACCATGCCAGTCATCGGCCCGCAAGGATAGATTAATGGCACCATGGCCTGGTAAGATCTCATCGTAATGTGCACTCACATAATAATTCACCTCTGCCAGTTTGAAACGGCCCGGGTCCAATAGCTCTTCGGTCCTGGTCTGGAAGGGGGTGTTGCGCCAACCTAATCCCGGACGGCCCATGATTTTCACATAACAATAACCCACTGGCGGATTATTGGTGTTGGGCCATTTGGGCAGGTCCCGGTCGTACAGAAAACTAGAATCGTGATGTCCCCAGATGACCAACCGTGGTGATGACAACTTCCCCATAAACATTTCCACCCGTTTTCGGAAGTCGATCCATTCATCGGATAGTTTCCAGTAATAGAATTGATGGTTGTATGTGCTCAGAACCCCCGGATGTACGATTAGATCTTCCGCCTCTGCTTCAAATTGGTCAAATTCTTCCGGAGTATAGGGACCTATATAAAGGGTATAAGCATTCTTTTCCCAGGCCTTATCCCGGTCCTTATATTTGGTACTGTCTATTTTATAAGTGCTTTTTAATAAATTGGCACCCATATCAATGGTTGCGCCCCATTCCATAATGTGATCGGAGACTACAATTGGGAAGAAACGAAAATCTTCATTGATAATAATCCGGCCCTGATCATCGATCGTAAGCTTATCGATGGGAGGAAGCTCTCTCCTTTTTGTATGATTGATTTTGCCGAATTGTTTTGTTTGTACCCCCAGTACCCTTTGATCTTCATCCAGATATCTTACCGTTACAGAATAGTCCTGGACAGGCAGAGGGTTTACCCTGATATCCTGAATATCCAGGGGGATCAAGCTTATTGTATCAGTGAGTTTCTGTGTGATTGTTTGAATAATATGACGATCTTTCAGATCAGTCACCTCAATTTGCACCTTCCCCTCCCGGGGGATTGGCCTGTACCTGTTATGGATTTCTAAGAAAGCAGAATCCTCTTCCGGATAATAAAACTCCTGGTCCAAAACCATCCCGATGGCTGCAGGAACCTGTATGGGGTATGAGCGGACTGTTTTCTGCTCTCCATTGACGGTTAAGGTCAGGTTGAAGGCGGTTAGTGCTTCCAGACCTGCCTGATAATTCAGGGTAACACGATTGACCTCCTGATGCTTCATATGAACGTTTTTTCTTACCTCCTGTTCATCTGCTATACCACCGACAAGCTCTACCTGACAATCAGGCCCCTCGTTGGTCAGCATGATTACCGCCTGGTTTGAACCTGCATAAAGCGGAGGTTGAGAAACAAAGTCCTTCAATGGTCCTTTCACTTTATTATATCGCTGGCCAAATTGTATGCTTTTGATGCGGACACCCGGTGCTTTTGACAGGACTATTCTGCCCATCTCTCTGTTATTTGCAGCTTTGCCGCTCCAGAAGATTTTCTGATCATTGTTTTTCCACATGACGTTAAACCCGAAAGGCTGAGATGGAATGCCTTTCATTTCCAACGCTTTATAAGGTATGGTTATCAAATAGTCATTCCCTGACCTCCGACTTTCAATACCAGACTCTGTAGCCAGACTGAACTCCCCGTCAGCAGTGTACCCCTGTTTTTCAATGGTGGTCCCTTTGTAGGCCACACCGTCAGCATCTAACTTTATGACGTCGAACAGGTAACGGAAATGGTTGACAAAAGTACTTTGTGTATTTGGATTCAGATAGATAGAAATCTCCTGTCCCCGATACTTCTCAGGTATGGTCAGATAGAGGTTCTTGTCATCATTCATGATCTGTATACCTGTTCCTTCCGATTGTTGACCGTCACCTCCCCATTTGGACCAGATTGAACGGGCCGGAAGATCCACCCCCCTGACCTCCAGTTCTTCAGGAGTGGAGCCCAGTTCATAAGCTTTTACCTCATCCACCCACAGGCTTGTTGTATATTCCGAACCAAGGAGCATTATTTGCAGAATTATCTCTTTTACCGGTTTTTGCGGCACAAAACCAAATCGTCGGAAACACCAGTCATGATCAGCCAGGCCTAAACTAAGCATGGGTGAAACTTCTTGCATGGTGCCATCATGATGATACACATATGCCGTCAAGTTTGAATATGTATCCTTAGTTATAGGACTATAAGTCTTGCTATTAATTACATTGTTCAGTTTTGACCAGAGTTCAACGACGATGGGTTTAATCTTATGCTGGTTCAGGTGTATTCTTTGAGCCACACCGGAACCATCTGCATAAACCACATCTGCACGTAAGGAACGGTGACCGCCGAGTGACTCATCTGCGTCGATAACAGGTTCACGATAACGGGCACCCACCCAGCTCACCCACTGGTCTTCCAAAGGGATCTGCCAATCCGGAGGTATCTCATTTGACGCATTCCCTTTTTCAAAACTGTGATTCTTTACAAGATTTACACCTTCAAGTTGTTGTCCCAGATAGACATCATCAATCCATACCTCCCCCCTGTTTTTCTTATCTCCATCCAGTGCAAATACAATTTCACCACCCCATTTTATTTCGGAAAGGGTAATTTTCCTGGATACCAGACTCCATTCTTTGGATGCAGGCAAATCCAGCGGGATTTCCCGGGTGGGCAGCTCTTCTATTACACCCAGTTTCATCAGTGCTGAAAAGGCGCTTTTACCTTTTAGTCCGGAGGTTTTGTATCGAAAAGAGACAATGATTTCCCTGTCAGGTACCAGCGGCAAACCAAAAGGCATATCAGCATCTTCCACGTTAAAACGATCGCTGTATACGGTTGCGGTCACTTCATTTTCCTGACACGAAATCTTGATTGCGTTTCCACCGGAGTACCCATCTTTGCATAACGCTGCACCTTCAGACAATCTCCAGAACGACGGCAAACCGGTTTCATTTGTTTCAAGATGGCTCTCATACCTGCTATCCAGAATAAAAAGAGTGGACATCACATTTTCCACGTCACCATTCGGGAACAAATTTTGATTTTCCTGTCCCACAACCTGTACCTGAAGAAAAAACAACAGCAGGGCCCAAATTCTAATATCATTCATATCCGTTAATTTTAGTTATAGATGTATTCCATTATTTCGAAGCAGTAATTACTGCTCCGACTTGTTCAATAGCCTCCATATGACGTTGGCGAAACTCTTCAATGGTTGGTCTCCAGGGTGTTTGCATATAACCTAATAAACGCTGAGAGTGAATATGTTCTCTGCAATATTCAACCGTCATCTCAAAGTTTTCACTAAAGCTATGATTGCTTCCTGTCGGAACCTGGTCATACTCGTATTTTTCCAATTGATTATAAGCTTGCACCATCTTTTCATCATCATCGAATTTACGCCCGTAATACCAGTTGCTTTGTAAAACATCTTTCGGCATTCTTTCAAAGAAGAGTTCCGGGTGGTGCCAAAGATAATCTGACCAGACCCAGGGGCGGACACCTCCTTTTTTCACCGCATCGTAAAGAAGCATAAAATCATGCCACCAGAGATCAAACTGGCGCACAACCACATATTGATAAGATCTCTGATGCATGGCAGTTTCTTCATCCATGCCCAGATGGAAAAAACGGGGTGTGTCAAATATGTCAATAACCTCAGCAATTAAATCGGCACATACTTCATAATAAATTTTCGTTGACAGGCATCTTGAATATTCTCCCAACCAGGCATCATGAGAGGAGGCAAAATTGAGTTTCGGAATGGGCTCCAAGCCCATG
>Ga0255379_10132_pt3 | contig 12601 bp, 11 predicted proteins | sample ANMaggSeSYBR01I3_FD_182105 | JGI IMG/M metagenome (GOLD analysis project Ga0255379, IMG submission 182105) | Sediment cell enrichment communities from methane seep in Santa Monica Basin, California, United Staets - ANME aggregate JGI... | ecosystem: Environmental > Aquatic > Marine > Cold seeps >... | reverse complement strand
TGTTGCAAACAGTCATACGTCCTTCCATAGATAGGTTTCTAATGACTGATCCTGCATATTCAATGAAGTATCCGGTACCTCCGCTGGTTGAGATTTTTGAAATAATATAGAGGATCACATCCTTGGCGGTAACCCCTTTCGTTAGTGTTCCGTCCAAAGTAATGCGCATTGTTTTCGGTTTGGGCTGGAGTATGCACTGGGTAGCAAGAACCATTTCCACTTCGCTGGTTCCAATCCCGAATGCCACGCTTCCAAAAGCCCCGTGTGTGGAGGTATGGCTGTCACCACACACCATGGTCATTCCCGGTTGTGTGATCCCCAGTTCGGGCCCAATCACATGCACGATCCCATGGTAGGAATGGTTCAATCCATAGAGTGTGATACCGTGCTTCTCACAGTTCTCGGTCAGTTTATCGACCTGGAAGCGCGAAAGCTCATCCCTGATGGTCAGATGCTGGTCCTCTGTGGGAACATTGTGGTCGGGTGTTGCCACGGTGTTCTGTGGGCGGAAGACACTGATCCCACGCTTATCGATCCCCGCAAATGCCTGGGGACTGGTTACTTCATGGATCAAATGTTTATCAATATAGAGCACCGATGGCCCCCCCCTTGATCTCGTCCACCACATGGGCATTCCAGATCTTATCAAAAAGTGTTTTTTCAGGCAATTCTAGATAACTTTAATGTGAGCCGCAAATGTAAGAAACTTCTGCAACAAATTGATTACAACATCTATATTCAAAGCAATTGAAAGAGAACATGCCCCTGTTTGTTAATTATTATTTAAATTTATGCAAATCTTTACCATGAACATGAAACAGAATATTTGTGCCCTGGCCATTTTTTTAATCTGGCCTCTTTTCCTTTATGCACAGGATGCCCCGGGAGAAGGAGAACTCATAGACACCATTGATACAAGTGTGGATCTGTTTAATGTACTTGATCCCATGGATATTACACTGACTTTCGATATAAAAAAGTACCAGCGCAGTAAATTTGAGGGGGAGTACATGCCGGTCCATTTTCACTACCAGATCAATGACACCCTCGGACTCGAAAAAACGATGAGGATCAAAGCCCGTGGTGAGTTCAGGCGGAAACATTGCTCTTTTGCCCCTTTCTGGCTCAATATCAGGAAAGCGGATGTGGCGAACCAGCATCTGCAGGAAACAAAAAGAATGAAGATTGTAACCCATTGTCAGGGTTCGAATGCATATGCTGATTATTTGCTGAAGGAGTATCTTACCTATAAGATATATAACATTTTGTCACCCATTAGTTTCAGGGTACGCCTTATCAGGATGAAGTATGTGGATACGGGACGAAAGAACAAGGTGACCGAGAGCTGGGCATTCATGATTGAACCAGAAGGAATGGTTGCAGAGCGCCATGATGCCCAGGTTATTAAAAATGACAAGCTGAGCATGCGGTTCATGGAGCCGGAATCCATGGACCTGGTGGCGTTGTTCATGTTTATGATAGGGAATGCCGATTATTCCATTGCGGGTCGTCACAATGTAAAGATCCTTGGTCTCCCGGGGTTTGGATCCGAAGGTTATACTCCGGTACCCTATGATTTTGACTATACCGGCCTGGTAAACGCCACTTATGCAGTGCCAGGGGAAAACCTGGGGATCACATCTGTGACAGAGCGTTATTATATGGGGCTGTGCCGTGAAGAGAGTGAGTACGGTCAGGTCATTAGCCATATGGAAACCCACAGGGATGAGATCCTGGAGATGATCAATTCGTTTCCATATCTGAGGGAGAAGCATAAGAGTGAAATGATATCATACCTGGAGGAGTTCTATATCCTTGCATCAGATCCTGGGCTGATCCAAAAGAAACTGAAAAAGAGCTGTCGGCAGAACCTGCCAGCTATCAACTTTCCTTGAAGTTTTTGTGCTCCTTATCCTGGATAATGACCCTTAATTTTACCCGGTTTTTGATGGCGTCAATATTCCCAACCTGGATCTGTTTAATATGATCTACCCCAAACCTGTGTCGCAGGTCCTCTTCAAGCTCAACCCTTTTATCGTCGGCAAGGAGATCCAGCCTGTCATAGGTGATTAGCTTTTCAATGGTCTCATTTTTAAATAGCAGGTAGTCAGAAATACCAATGGTCAGAATGATCAGCAGGTTGTTTGTCAAAATCCTGATAATCGGGACATCCAGATGCATCAGTGCATTCAATATTGCCATGCCAAGACAGATAAACAGATAGGTCAGTTCCCTTGGTGTTGCCTGAACGGACCTGAAGCGGATGACACTGAAAATGGCAAACAGGCCCAGTGCAAAACCCAACTCTACAGGTACCTGGCTCAAAAAGATACAGACAATGAACACGATGGATGAAATGGAAATATAGGTGAATAGATAATCAAGATTGCCTCTTCCCCTGGCGTAGTATAAGAACCGTGCTATAATGAATATCATAAGGAAATTCAAAAAGAAACGGACAATGACAATCAGCCACATTGAATCAAATACTTCCTGAAGGTCCATGCTATAAAGTTTATTTCACAAGTTAAGGAATTATTTCTTTCAAAACTTATAACCTTGAAAACTGCCTTGCGGCTCTTTTTATCTGCCTTTCTCTTTTTTTAGGTGATACTGACGGGGAACAATTGCCTGTCCTGGGCATCGGACCGTAGGATTCGCCCTCCTGTTTCTCTTTTTTGTTCCGGGGACAACCGAACACTACGTTGAATCCTGCACGCAGGTTTATCGTACGGGTATTAAATGGAAAAAAGAATCCCAGCACATTATCACTCACCAGGTGGAACTGGAATCCCCTTCCATGGTAGGCGAGTCCGGCGCCAATATTTTTTATGCTATTGTTCAGGTAGGACCAGCTTACGGTCGCCAGTATACTGTTGGCCAGGTCTGCATTTGCAGACAAGGTCAGGGAGGAGTGTACCTTGTGGCGAAAGATCACATTCCGGCTCACAACTCCCAGGGCAATGTTTTCCTTTATCTGGTAGCTTCCTCCGAGAAACAGCTGAGTCGGGAGGAGTGAGAAGTAGGGTTTCTGGGAAACCGTAACATCAAATGCATTGACAATGGAATCTATTATTTCCCTGATAAAACCACCGGAAATGATCTCTGTTGAAGGATCAACACCAGCATATTCGAATGTACCCACTCCAATGACATTGTTCAGCTCGGTTCCCCAACTTACCATTCCCACATCGAGCAGACTTGCAGAGAGTGTGATCCTGTCGTCAACCCTGTATATGGCTCCAAGGTCAATGGCAAATCCGGGATTTCCCCTGTTCATCAACATCTGCAACAGGTCGAATTCCTCAAGTGTAATGCCGTTGATGTTCCCTGCTGAATCCTGGGTGATGGTGAGTGGAAATGAACTGCTGATGCTAAAATCTCCATTCAGAAGTAGGTTAAAATCGTTTTCGCGTGTTGTGAAATCGACTTTCAACCGATTGCTGTAAAGATTGGCTTTGCCAAACAGCAGTTTTCCACGCAGGCCCAGGACCAGGTTGTTGTCGATTACTTTTGAGACTCCAAGTGAATACTCCCTTTGATAATAACCGGCCGGTCTCAGGGCATTAAAACGGGAAGTTTCCCCCAGAAACGGTCCATTTCCATGAAGCCCCATTTCTGCAAATTTCTTTGGGACGGTCTGATATGCATGGGCCTTTTCAGTGATATTGAAGGTGAAATAGAATGATCTGAACCTGTACCCCAGGGATATGGGATGAATCAGCGCTTCTGCTGTATAGAGGTCCACCCGGTGCATCTGATTAACAATACCTTCAATATTCCAGGCATTTGATCCTGCAAGGTCGTTGTAGGTAAATGCGGTGTTGGAATAAGAGATATGACTTGAGGTTAAGACCGGGATGCCAACGAACCATTTGCATTGTAGCTGAACTGCCGGGTTCAGCAGGTTCGACTGGGGAACCTTGTGCATCAGGTAGAAGGTATTGCTCTGCTGCCCGTAAGTGGAGAAACAGACCAGAAAAAGTATGGCGTGTACGAAAAGAAACGCTATATGGCCGCTATCCCTTTTCAAAACTCAATGGTCAGATCAAGCATGGATCCTATTTCAACATCAACCAGATAGGAAGGGTAGAAGGGGATAAGTGCCGTGTCAACTTCAGGATTCAATATGGTGGCCCTGAAAAGTATTTCGGTTACATACTGCAGGGGTTCGATCCGTTCCCGGTCAAATATCGCATCCTCTATTGTATGTGAAGGTTGGATAATTCCCTCATTATTAACAATGGTTCCAGGTGGAAGCGGAATTGCTCCTTCAGAGAACATAGAATCAACTATGTCTCTTCCGGAATCCAGGAAAAATGCCTGTGCCAGTACATCATTAGGAAAACCATTAAATATGTTTACCCTGAATAATATCCTGTTCAGGTGATCCAGGTTTTCACTTATTCCTGATAAGTCGAAATCCATATAACGGTCAAGAACGATCTCCAGTTCCTCAATCCATGCCGGTAACCCGGTAATGGGATCCAGTTCAAGCAGCAAAGTGTCAAATCCGCTTTCCCAGTTTAATCCAAAGCTTTCCTCGCTCAGAGGGATTGCCACATCAGGATTCCATTCAAACGTTTCAGGGAGCGATTCAGGCATATCCTTCAGGCATGAAACAGCCAGTAGTATTATCAGAGTCAGGGCTGCCATCACCCCGGCTGTTCTTAAGAATTTATCCTGTGGATGTCTCATATGATGCAGTGGAACATATAAAGTTAAAACAATCCTGAAAAGATAATGCTCAAATATATAACGAGAATCATTTATCTGTTATTTTTACCGAACTGTTATTACCTGCTCTATTGACAATAGGGCAGGATTAAAGACACCCGATATGCTTTCAGTTCATAAGATAGGCGGGACATCCATGTCCAAATTTGAAGATGTTCTCCATAATATTGTAATCAGACAGGCGCCAAAGGGCGATTACTACAACAGGATTTTTGTGGTGTCGGCTTACAACAATGTTACAAACTGGCTTCTGGAACATAAAAAAACGGGTGCCCCGGGAATTTACAATCTATTTGTGAACAGTAGAGACTACCGGCAAGCCCTGGAAGAGTTGCTGAGGAAGCTTATTAAAATCAATCACCAACTGGCAGGGATCAAGCTCAGTCTGGAAGAAGCTAATGCTTTTATAACTGACAGGGTAGAACAATCAAAAAACTATCTGGTTAGTCTTGATGAAGTAATGGCTTCAGGTTACGTAAACAAGCAGAATATCCTTCTGGCTGCCAGGGAGATCCTTGCTTCCATAGGGGAGGCGCACTCGGCTTTCAATTCTGTTAATATTTTACAGAACAATGGAATTGAGGCTACATTTGTGGACTTGTGCGGATTCCACGATACAGCATACCTGACCATCGATGAAAGAATCCATCGTGCATTCAGCAATCTCGATTGTACCCGTACTGTTCCCGTGGTCACCGGGTACACCAAAGGGACAGAGGGGATCATGCGGGAGTTTGACCGTGGGTATTCTGAAGTGACATTCAGTAAGATCGCTGTGGAAGTTAAAGCTGTGGAAGCTGTCATTCATAAAGAGTACCATCTCTCCAGCGCTGATCCTTCCATAGTGGGTGTTGAAAATTCAAGTCCTGTGGGAGCTACCAATTTTAATGTGGCCGACCAGCTGGCAGATATCGGTATGGAGGCAATCCATCCAAAGGCTTCAAAGCCCCTCGAGGTGGCCGGGATCAATATCTGCATTAAGAATACTTTTGAACCCGATCATCCGGGAACATTGATATCGCGGGATTTCAGCGGAAAAGAATCAAGGGTTGAGATCATTTCAGGAACTGATCGGGTAATCGCTATCGAGGTACACGATCCTTTCATGGTGGGACAGGTTGGATATGATATGAACCTGATGAAGGTGATGCAGCGATACAACATTTCTTATATACTAAAGGCCACCAATGCCAACAGCATCACCATGGTGATCTGGGACAAAGACATTACAGAAGGCTTGATTACTGAACTCAAAGGGCTTTATCACAAGGTTACCATGAAGAATGCAGCGCTGGTATGTGCCATGGGAACCAATATTGCTCAGCCCGGGGCCCTGGCCAAGGCTTCTTCAGCGCTTTTCGGAAGGAATATCAATGTTGAGGCAATTTCGCAATCATTGATGCAAGTGAATATGCAGTTTGTGATCCGCCGGGAGGATTACAGGGAGGCCATTATTGCTTTAAACCAGGCACTCTGTCAGGATTAATTATTGACCTGGAGCGGATACTAAAAAATCTTTTAAACTGAGATATTGATCAGGGGATTGGTTATTTCGTTTCTGATGTAGATAACAGGCATAAGATAGAACATTTTGCGTGCTATTTCAAGGCAGGTGATGCACCAAAAGAATTTAAAAATTCCATATCTTATGGTATCTGTAAAATTAATATATTAAAAATGCTACAACCATGATTAAGATTGCCAATGCACCCTGTTCCTGGGGAGCTCTTGAATTCGACCTGGATGGAAAAGCACCCGGTTATAAGCAGGTACTCATTGAGATGAGCCATACCGGTTATGAGGGTACTGAACTGGGTGTTTGGGGCTTTATGCCTGCCAATCCCATTGAGTTAAGACTGGCGGTTCAGGACAATGGTTTACAACTCCTTGGTGCATTTGTTCCTGTAGCACTGTCCGATGAGAAGACACACGATCATGGGATTGAATTGGCGCTCAAAAGAGCCCAGCTATTGTACGATGCAGGTTATGAAGATGCTTTTATTGTCCTGGCCGATGAAAACGGATCCGTGGATGAGCGCACCAATTTTGCGGGGCAGGTTACTCCTGAAATGGGACTGTCTGAAGAATCCTGGATAACTTTTACCTCTGGGGCAGAGAAAGTGGCAAAGGCAGTCAGGGCAACCTTCGGTATACGCACAGTTTTTCACAACCATTGTGGTGGCTATGTGGAAACTCCGGAGGAAGTTGAAAGGTTTATGGAACTTACCGATCCTTCACTATTGGGATTATGCCTCGACACGGGACACTATGCATTTGGTGGCGGTGATCCTGTGGCGGCACTCAAGGAGTATTACAACCGAATCTGGCACGTTCATTTTAAAGATTATGATCCGGAAGTTGGGAGGCGTTCTGCCGGAGAAAACTTCGATTATTTTAAGTCAGTGGAAGAAGGTGTATTTTGCGAACTGGGTAAAGGCAATGTGGATTTTAAATCCATTGTCAATATGTTGATTGAGAAGGGTTATGGCGGTTGGATTGTGGTGGAGCAGGATGTGTTGCCTGGTATGGGCTCACCAAAAAAATGTGCATCCAACAACCGGAATTTTATCAAAAAACTTGGTTTATAGAATAACTCATTGAATGAAGTTACCTGTTCAATGGCAGTCAGGCAAACCAATGGTTTTCCATCAATTTCTTTCGTATCTTCAACGTGATATAAATATCGGTGTTATGAAAATCCAAAAATTTTGCACTGTTCTGATTGCTGTCTCATCCCTGGTGATTGTTACGGATTGCACTGGTTCTGGAGGCAAAGCAGACCATCAAACCAGTACCGGGATGGAGAGTCCGGGTCCAACCGAAACTATTGCAACTTCCGGACCTGCTGCCGAAGAACAGATGAGGCAGGCTGCCCTGGATGGTGAGCTGGAGATAGTGGAGGAGTTGCTTGATGCTGGTATCGCTGTCAATGCAATAGATAAGGAGGGCCATACCGCATTGATGTTGGCCGCATTTAACGGGCATTCCGATATTTTACTGGCCCTGATAAACGAGGGTGCCAGTGTGGACCGAAGGGATTTTATGGGACGGACCTCCCTTCTGTATGCCTCTACAGGCCCATTTCCTGAAACAGTGAAAATCCTTTTGGACAAGGGGGCAGAACCAAATGTTGTTGACTCGGATGAACACTTCTCACCACTGATGCATGCAGCCGCTGAGGGGAATTTGGAGGTTGTAAAGATTCTCCTGGAATTTGAAGCTGATCCGTCACTTACCGACGTGGATGGGGATGATGCTGAGTCATTCGCACGGCAGGCTGGACATACTGCCGTTGCTGATTACCTTAAGCAAAGTCTTGAAAATTGAATGCAACATTCATTAAATGATTTTTGATACCCTGAAGGCTGTTTGTGCGGCTATTATAATTCTAACTCTTTATTTTCCACCTGTTCACGGTCAACAGGCCTCTTCTGCTGATGCGCGAAAAACATTCCCCGAGCTGGTGGAGAGGGCTTATGGCCTTGACCAGGATCTGATAAATGGATTGCAGTATTACAATCGGTACATGAGTTACCAGGAGCATCCGTATTTCATGGAAGAGAGGTTTACCAGTGGCTCAGTATCTGTCAGGGGCAGGATCTATGAAGATGTCAGGCTCAGGTATGATCTCTATTCCCAGCACGTGGAGATTGAGTATGAAAACTTATTTGGTGGGAGTTCCTGGTTGATCACCATAACAGACAATGTGGATGCTTTCAACTATGGCAGACTCGAATTCCTGAAATTGAATCTTGGGCAGGGAATGGCAAGGTTTTATCAGGTAATCAGAACAGAACTATTTACATGCTATGTTTACCGGGAAAAGGAACTCATTTCTCTCTCGAACAATATGGAACGTATTAAGAGGAGCAATGCAGGCTTCTATACCAAGAAATTTACCCTTACCAAACGTACCTACCTGATCGAGATGGATGGGAGCATCCATGGGTATACGAACAGAAGGAGCTTCGCAGCACTCTTTCGTGAGGACCAGCAAAAGGAGATCAAACGTTTCCTGCGGCGAAAACATTTTTCATTCCGAAAAGCAACTCCTGATGCCATTTTCAGGAACATGAATGAGGTCTCAAACCTGTTAGCAAGCGGAGGGTTGCCATGATAAGGAGCCTGGTTAAAACCGTTTTTTTGATCTTTATCTCGTTTTCCCAACTGGAAGGACAGGATACGGATCTGTTATTCAGTGGAGATTTCAACGATGTGCCTTTTATTCAGTTTGTTGAAGAAGTTGAGAAGCAGACGGGTACCACCTTCTATTTTCTGGAAGATTGGGTCAGGGGAATCAGGGTTACCATCTCAGGAGAAGAAATTTCACTTCAACGCACCCTTGACAAAATATTACTGCCTTCAGGCTTGAGTTATTTTCTGGATAGACACCAGCAGCTCTTTATATCCAATAAGGTTCCTGTTGTAGCCAGGTTACCGGATTATTCAGGGGCCGATGATACATTGTACGAAGCCCCGGATGTCATTGGAGAGTCTGAACTGACATCCACGGAGCTGAAATACATTGATGGCCGGAGGGCAGGAATGCTTGAAACATTACGGGTGGGGAGCAGCGACGGAGTGAGCACCGGAACAAATGCAGTGGTGTATGGGAAGATGACAGATGAGGAAACCGGGGAGCCTCTTATTGGTGCGACCATCTATATTGAAGAATTAAGGAAAGGTGCGGCCACAGATGTGGACGGCAGATTCAGCATAGTGGTCAGACCCGGAAAGTACACGGTGAATTTCAATTGCATGGGTATGAAGGCCAGACAAAATTATCTGGAGGTCTATTCCGGTGGTGACCTTTTCATATCGCTGAAAAGGAGCCTGATCCCGCTTACCGAAGTAGTTATTCATGCCAACCGTTATCACAATGTGAGGGGTACCCAGATGGGATTTGACCGCCTTAATTATAAGATATTTAAGGACGTTCCGTTGGTGATGGGTGAAAAGGATGTGCTGAAAATAATACAAATGCTTCCCGGTGTACAGAGTGTTGGGGAGGGTTCCGCCGGGTTCAATGTCAGGGGCAGTTCAGCCGATCAGAATATGATCTATGTAAATAAGGTTCCGGTGTACAACAGTTCGCACCTGTTCGGGTTCTTCACCTCTTTCAGTCCTGATATTGTGAAGGATTTCACCCTGTATAAGAGCAATCTGCCAGCCAAATATGGAGGGCGCCTGGCATCGTTTTTCGATATCTCCACCCGGCAGGGAAACATGAATGAATTTACAGCCCGTGGCGGAATCAGTCCGGTGACGGGGCGTTTGGCTGTGGAGGGTCCGCTCAAAAAAGACAAAAGCGCTTTTGTGCTGAGCGCACGGTCCACCTATTCTGACTGGATTCTCAATCAGCTGGAGGATCCCAGTCTGAGAAATAGTGAAGCTGGATTTTTTGATGTGGCCGGTGCACTTACCTGGGAACCCGGTGAAAAAACATTGATAAAGGCTTTTGGTTATATCAGCCGTGACAGGTTCAACCTGGATACCATAAACCAGTACTCCTACTCCAATGCAGGTGCTTCGGTGAACATAAGGCACCGGTTTAATTCCAGGATCACTGGAAATATGGCCCTTGTTTACGGAGCCTATACATTCAGAAATGCGGATATGACGATCCCGTCCGAATCCTATTCCCATGAGTACCGCATTGACCATTACGAACTTAAGGCCGATTTCACATGGTTATCACTGGGCAGCCACAAGCTTACCTATGGTGCCAATGCCATCTTCTATAACCTTGACAGGGGAACTGTGGAACCATACGGGCCAAATTCACTCAGGGCACCCGTCGAGCTGGGTATCGAGAATGGTATTGAGAGTGCCCTTTACCTGGCTGATGAAATTGTTCTGACGCCACGTCTGACTCTATATGCCGGATTGAGGTATGCGGCATTTATGGCATTGGGACCAGGCCAGGTAATGGTTTATGGGGAGGGACAACCACGCAAGCCAGGAAATATTATAGACACCCTCTCCTTTGATCCCAGAGAGGTGATCAAATTCTATTCAGGCCTGGAGCCCAGGATGGCATTGAATTACATGCTGGGAACCAACAATTCATTAAAGCTCTCCTATAACCGTGTACGGCAGTTCCTTTTTATGTTAAGCAATACCATAGCCATCTCACCGACGGACCAGTGGAAATTATGCGATTATAATATTACACCACCATACGTGGACCAGGTCTCAGTGGGATATTACCAGGATATTCCCCGGAAAAGCCTTTCCACCTCACTTGAAATCTATCATAAATGGGTATCTGGTGTGGTTGACTACCGCGACGGAGCCAGTTTTATCGGCACTCCGCATATCGAAACAGAAATCCTCCAGGGTAATCAGAAAGCATATGGTGTGGAGGCAATGATTAAAAAGAACACGGGTAAGTTCAATGGCTGGCTGGCCTACAGCTATTCAAGGTCGATCGTCCGGATAGATTCTCCCATTCCCGGAGAGAACATTAATGCAGGGAATCCATATCCCTCCAATTATGACCGGCCCCATAACCTGAACCTGGTCACCAATTATAAAATGAACCGGCGGCTCAGTTTTTCTGCCAACCTGGTCTATATCACCGGCAGGCCGGTAACCTATCCCATCTCCATTTATTATGTGGAGGGGATGCAGTTCATTGATTATTCTGCACGAAACAGTTACCGGATTCCCGATTATTTCCGTGTTGATTTTTCTATCAACCTGGAGGGGAACCTGAAAGAGAGGAAGTTATTACACAGTTACTGGATGCTCAGCTTTTACAACCTTACAGGCAGGAAAAATGCATATTCGGTATATTTTATAAATGAAGATGGTTTGATCAACGGGTATAAGCTCTCCATTTTCGGTCAGTCGATCATAACCCTTTCCTGGAACTTTAAACTTGGGAACTATGCGAGTGAGTAAATACCACATATTGCCTCTTTTATCGCTGGTTTGCAGTTCCTGTATCGAACCTTTTCAACCCGTTATTGAAGAATCGCAGGAGGTTCTGGTCATCAACGGCATCATCACCGATCAGTCCGGATATCACGAGGTTACGATCTCAAGATCAGCTCCTTACAATGACCCCGTATTTCTGCCGGTGTCGGGATGTGTGGTAAGGGTTGAGGATGACCGGGGGAACATGGTCGTTTACGATGAAACAGGTGACGGTATTTACAGATCGTTCCTGAACGTTTCTTTCCTGGAGGTGGACAGAAGCTACAGCCTTTTTTGTGAATACTCCTGATGGCAACGATTATCAGTCAACTTATGATACATTGCTGGCCTGTCCATCCATCGACAGCATCTATTATGAAGTGAAGAGTCAGGGTACCTCCGATCCCGAGCAGACTCTTTACGGGATCCAGTTTTATAACGACGTGACCGGAACAGCAGAAACATCCCGGAATTTTCGCTATATACTGACCGAAACATGGCAGTATACCTCACCCTACATAGCCCAATATATTTGGTGGGGCGGTCCTGTAATACCGGTTTCACGCGATACTATCTATACCTGTTATATGTCAGATTCCGTCCCGGAGCTGTTTTCGGCTTCAACCAGTTCTTTGTCCGTGAACATTCTGAAACACAATTCGCTGAATTTTGTTACCAATGAAACACCGAGGCTCAAGACAAAGTACAGTTTGCTGGTAGAGCAACAATCCCTGACCAATGAGGCCTTTCATTACTGGGACAGAATGAAGTCACAGTCTGCTGATGCAGGAGGGCTTTATGAGTCCCAGCCTTCCAGCACAACCGGAACTACTTCTTCTGTTTCTGTCTGAACAGGTCTTTGAAAGGCTGCTGAGAGTTGCATCCGGATGGCCATCTGCCTGGCTACTTCATTCTCTGTGGGCGAAAGGATGAATTCTTCCAC
>Ga0255379_10155_pt1 | contig 12622 bp, 13 predicted proteins | sample ANMaggSeSYBR01I3_FD_182105 | JGI IMG/M metagenome (GOLD analysis project Ga0255379, IMG submission 182105) | Sediment cell enrichment communities from methane seep in Santa Monica Basin, California, United Staets - ANME aggregate JGI... | ecosystem: Environmental > Aquatic > Marine > Cold seeps >... | reverse complement strand
TTGCCCGGGAAATTGCGCAGTATCTCCCAAAGATGCATTTCTGTTCATCAAGATATAAAGATGCAGGGCAACTCAGGGAACGACTCATTAGAACTGCTAAACAGACAGCCCGCCCATTTGATGAGATAACTGAGGATGGGACACTGTTATATGGATCCATAGAAGCAAAAGATATTGAGGAAATTATAAGCTTCTTGAATGAAATAGGCGTCCCTGAAAATATGTTCGACATAAAAGAAAGGAAAATAGAATTGCCGAGCTGGTTTATCGAAGAAAATGCCCAGGAACTAAAAGAATATGGCTTCATACCATCAGTTATCGAAAGATATCCTTTCAAAGATGGCCTGGTAGTTGAGGTTATACCACTTTGATACTAACATTTATAAGGATTAATGCTGTAGAGAAAACGCATTCTGCATCAGAAATCAAATAAATTACCATAAATTTATAACTTAAAATCACATAGAGACAATTGAGGTGTTTGTGCTGGAGACTATAGAAGACCGGGTAAAGGCGAGACTTATAAAATATTTGGGCCGAGATGATACCGGAATACGGGAAGTTGTACTGAAACTGTTCCTTGACGGAGGCACTTTCACTACAGGTGATGTCTACAAACATCTCCATGAAAAGGAGTTCGATGTAAGCTACAGAGGAGTTTCAGCCATGGTAGGGCTTATGAACACAAGGCTTGGGATACTCAGTATCGATGTTACAGGCGACCATAATCTATACCTGTTGAAAGAGGATTATAAACCAGTAGTTAAGTCAGTACTTGATAATTACTGATCATCATTATAGTTCAAATTACTAATTGGCACTGAGAATCGGTGCCTTATGCTCTTAAAATATCGAAGATCTGATCTTTTATGCCACCCCTATTGAATCTGTTCTACAATATCTATGAGAGATCCCTTCTTGCAGGCATGAAAGGGAAAAAGGTTCCAGACCATATTGCGATAATTATGGATGGGAACCGCAGATTTGCCGGCAAATTCGGGAAGATGGTCGATTATGGCCATTCCCGCGGTGCAGATATTACGGAGAAGGTCATCGAATGGTCTTATGAGGTGGGAGTTAAAGAGCTTACCATATATGCTTTTTCTACAGAGAACTTTAACCGCTCCGACGATGAGACAGTACGCCTTTTTGAACTAATTACCAACAAATTTGACTATATGCGCAAGAACGAGCGCACCCATGAGCGGGAGATAAGAGTGCGTGCTGTCGGCGACATTGGCCTTTTGCCCAAAGAGCTTCAGGAAGCTACCCGAAGGATAGAGAAAGCTACCAAAGGTTACAGGAAGTTCAAACTGAACGTTGCTATTGCTTATGGCGGCAGACAGGATATAGTGCAAGCTGTCAGAAAGATGGCAGATAAAGTGCTGATCAATGAACTGATGCCTGAAGATATCAATGAGAACACTGTTGCAGACCACCTATACCCCATGGAAGGTCCTTCGGTCTCAAATGTAGACCTTATCATTCGCACAGGTGGAAATGAAAGGATCTCGAACTTCCTGCCGTGGCAGACCAATGGGAATGAATGTGCTGCATATTTCTGCGCACCATTCTGGCCGGAGTTTCGGAAGATAGATCTTTTGAGATCGATACGTATATACCAGACACGTCTTGCCGAACAAAGAAGATACGAAAGACATCGAGAAGAACTTTTCTTAAGCAAAATGTAAAATCGATGCAAAGAAGAAGAACGTATCCGAAATTGAGCTTTTACAAACATCCATCATAAAGAGAAGAAAGGGGCCGTAGTGAAAGCAAACGGTTTGACGGGATGGAGGAAGCTACGGCCGAATGTTGTAGAAACTCACCTATGAGCTCTTAGGAATTCTTCAAATTGTTCATAGTATCTTGCCCTGTTAACTAATTCTATAAAGAAATCATCCATTTAAATTCACCTCGGACAATACTACTACTTCCGCATATATTAAAGACTGCCAAGTGGGGTGAAAGTATTCGGTTCTTTTCAATGGCATCTCCATGTCAACATAGGTTCTTTTTGACACACATGGAAAACTATAAATAACGTTCCATGTCAATATAGGTATAAGTAACATTTACATGGAAATTTGACAGCCCTCATAAAACAAAAAAGGAGCAATTGAAATGATCGAGATCTACAAACATCTGAAATCTGCAACGACTGGTGATGAAAAAGCTGAAGAAAAGCATGACATGGAAGTTTTCATGAGATCACAGGAACTTGCAGAAAAATATGGCATCATTCGTGAAAGCGGTAGTTTTGTCCCAACAAACATGAGTCTGGCAGATTCAGTTTTTGAAGCTGCTGTTGAACTCCTGACATCAGTTGGAATATACTGTATTGATACAAAGAAAAGCATCAAGATCGATGAAGAGGATATCAGGAGATCAGTCAATAGTTCTAAAGTACTGGAAATAGGAAGATTTAAGGAAAAGGTCATTGTGCCTTTTAGGTATACAATGGACTCTGAACCTCCTGTCATTATTGGCGGGCCAATGGGTGGTACTGTATCAGAAGAAAATTTCCTTGAAGTCCATTTAAGTTCTGCAATGGAACCTATTATACAAGGTGTTTATGCAGGAGCTCTGGAAAAAATGGGAGGGAAGGGAATACGAGGGAAGACTCCTTTTGAGATGCTTGCAGCTTTGAAGGAAGCAAGACAAGAAAGACTTGCAACAAAACTTGCAGGTCGTGAAGGACTGGCATTGATGGGTCCCGGCACACCCACCATTTCACCGGCATATATGCTAGTATCATCCGAGGAACTGTATTCCACTGCGGATGTACAGGAAGTTTACCAGCTTGACGAACTTAAGACCGACTATGAGACATTTTACAAATCCATATTCCATCTTGAACACGGCAATCATTTCCTTAGTGGCCAATGTCCTGTATTCGGCGGCACAGGTATCGGCACACCCGAAGGTTTAGCAATAGTTGATGTTGCAGAGACCATCCAGTCAAAGATAGTGACAGGAGCAAGTATTCACCTGTCGGGTGCTGTCCATGTAAATACTCATTCATCCTCCACAGAAGAGATCATGTGGGCATCCAACCTTTCCTCCATGGCAATTTCAAGGAATATGCACCACTACACAGGAAGATATTACTGGAACCGTGCTGGATGCTGTACAGATATGATGTTCTATGAAACTGCCGCACAAGCCATTGGAGATACCGTGTCAGGAAGAGATATGTTGGTTGGACCTGTGGGTGCAAGAGGAGCAGGTGCAGACCACTCAACAGGCCTTGAATCAAGATTTATGGGAGAGATCGCCCACCTGGCAACAGGACTTACACTCGAAGAAGCAAACGAAGCTGTAAGCAAAATATACGCAAAATACGAAAACCTTTTACAGTATCCGCCTGAAGGAAAGCCATTCAATGAATGTTATAAAGTTAGATCAGAATATGAAATGAAACCAACAGAGGAATACCTGAAGCTTTACAGAGATATTTTCACGGAGATAGAGAACTACTGTAACATTGAATGAGGCTGTGGAAAGAACATGACTAATATATTCGGGACGGGTGCAAGCAAAATATTCAGGGACAGGTCTGTATTATCATCCAGATACATGCCAGAAGAACTTGTCGGAAGGGACAAGGAGATAAAGGAACTTGTTGAGATAATCAGACCTGTGCTGCATCATGGCGAGCCTGCAAATGCAATTATTTCAGGAAATAAAGGTACTGGAAAGACAACTGTCGTGAGATATGTCCTGAAACAGCTTATAGAGAACATTGGGAAGGATGATCTCAATGTTGTTCCTGTATTCATCAATTGTCAGAAGATCAATACTACCAGCAGGATCATACAGGAAATACTCAACAAAGTATCTCCTGAGGCAGAGGTCCCAAGAACAGGACTTTCCATGGGTAAATATTACAGAGCACTCTGGAAAGCTCTGAACGAGACACATTATACAATAATAGTTGTATTCGATGAGATAGAATTACTCAAGAACCACACGATACTGTACGACCTTAGCCATGCAGGAGAAAATATGAGCATAGAGGATGATATTTTCATAGGCATTATAGGCATTACAGATGATCTTACATTCCACGGACAACTTGAACAAAGCATCGTTTCAGCACTTCAACAGAAAAACCTCGTGTTTAGACCATATGATAGTGATCAGATCACACAAATTCTTGAGAAAAGGAACACTTCTGCATTTGCAGAAAGAGCTTTAAACAGTGAGATAATTAAATTATGTGTAGAACTGGCAGGTGAAGAAGGCAATGCTTCAAAAGTGGTCGCATTACTGGAAAAAGCTGGGAATATTGCAGACACATCCGGATCAGGAGAGATCACCGAAAACCATATTCGTCTTGCAAACGAAGAAATGGGTGATTCAGAACTGATAAGATCGATGGAAAAACTGCCATTCAATTCGAAGCTGGTTCTTTTAAGTATTGTCAAACTGACAAATGAGTTGAACGACAAGGTCACTACAGGACAAATTGAAGCTATTTACAGGAAGTTTTGCGAGGAGACGAACACTGACCCGCTTGGCCGCACCAGTGTATCCAGAATCGTTTCAGAATTCGACATGGAAGGTTTCATTTCCGCACCTGTGCGAAGCAGGGGGAGATACGGGAAAACCCGTCTTGTAGCATTGAAGAAAAGTCCACACAAAATAGAGACAGCCCTTCATTCAGACTACAGGTTAAAGCAGCTGAGAATTAATTAAATGGAGACTAGCATGAAATTGAGCCTTGGAATAGATGCCGGCGGCACCTACACAGATGCTGTCATCGTAGAGAACTCAAAGAATGAGATACTTGCCTCAAGCAAGGCTTTAACGACATACCCGGACCCTTTGGAAGGGATAAGGAATGTATTGAACTCCCTTGATCAATCCATACTTGGACAAGTTGAGATCGTTTCAGTCTCAACGACCCTTTCCACCAATACGATCCTGGAGGGCACAGGATTTCCTGTTGGGCTTATCCTTGTCGGAGATTATCATATTAGCACCAATCTTCCCACAGAGCATTATGTTCAGGTAAGCGGAGGACATGACCACAGGGGTGCTCAGGCAAACCCCCTTGATGAAGATGCAGTGAGAAAATTTGCCCTCCGTGTTAAGGATAAAGTGGCAGCTTTTGCAGTTTCTTCATATTTTAGCATTCGAAACCATGAACATGAACTGAAGGTCAAGGAGATCGTCAGGAAAAGCACAGGAATGCCCGTTGTCTGCGCCCACGAGCTTTCACAGGACCTTGGTGCATTTGAAAGAGCAGTGACGGCATTCTTCAATGCACAATTGATACCCATAACTGAAAAGTTCATGACCAGCGTGGAATCCGAGATAAGGAGTAGGGGCATGGATGCAAAAATATTCATGCTCAAATGTGACGGGTCGGTCATAGGTATCAAAAACGCTCTCGAAAAGCCGATAGAATCCATCTTTTCAGGACCTGCAGGAAGTCTTGTTGGTGCTGCATTCCTTTCAAAGAGAGATAGTTGTGCAGTGATCGATGTAGGTGGTACGAGTACCGATGTTTCGGTTATATATGATGGCGTACCGCAGATGAGCGATGCAGGCGCCGTTGTAGGTGGTTGGAAGACAAGGGTCAAAGCGATAAAGATGGAAACATCTGCCCTTGGCGGTGACAGTGACATATGGGTAGGAGCGGCAAAGATGACCATCGGGCCCAGAAGGGTCATTCCGTTGTGCAGGGCCGCAGTGAAATACCCAGAGTTCCTGGAGCAGCTCACCAATAATCCAATGCCTTCAAGAGGCATTATTGGTATGAACTTCCAGCCTACGAAATTCTTCATCAGAACAGATTACGAACCTATCGACCTGAGCAATTATGAGGCTGAATTACTGGAAGCCATTTCCAAGACACCCACATCAATAAGGGAAATACGCAACCGCCTGAATAAGCTTCCTACTAATAAACACCTTGATATGCTTATGCAGAAACGTTTGATACAACCCATCAATTTTACACCCACAGATGCACTACATGTGCTTGGAGACTATACTGAATATAGTGTAGAGGCTTCCAAGGCAGGTGCGCAGCACCTCGGTTCAATGTGCAAGATGGACGGGAAGGAATTTGCAGAACATGTTAAGAATGAGTTTACAAAGAACATGGCAGCAGATCTTGTATCATTTTTCCTTGAAGATAATTCAAAGGAAGAAGTACGCAAGACATTTGATACGAACTCACCCATAAAGTTCAAGGTAGAGATCCCGGTGGTGCTTATTGGAGGACCTGTGGTAGCTTATCTTGAGGGTATGAGAAAACTCATCGATGCAGAGATGATCCTACCGGAATTTGCCAGTGTGGGTAATGCGGCAGGCGCGCTGGCCGCAAAGGGAGTACGAAGGGTCGAAATGCTTATCAGACCTGTTTCAATGGCTGCCCCGGACTGGGAATTCTACGTGTACTCTGAAAAGGGAAGAGAAAGCTTTGATGAATATGAAGAAGCTGTAGAGCATGCCCTCAGGCTTGGTGATGAGACCATACACAAGTACATGAAAGATGCTAACATGGACAATGATTCGGTAAAGATAGAAGTGAAAAAGGACGAGCTGTTCATGGAAAAATCAAATACGCTCATCGAAACAAAGATAGTTGTTCTTGGTGTAGCCGAACATACTGAGAAGGACGAGTAATATCGATAGAGGGGTGCAACATGTGGTCCTTTTCTTTTTTTATTTTGTACCGCAAAAGTGACATTTAGAACACATTTGCAGTGTTGAGATTGTGATATTGGAATTGTAGTATTGATTTGCGATTATTGAATTAAAATATCAAAAGATAACCTATCTGAAAACAAAAGATAATAAAAAATGCATGGATGTTCAATAACTTAATTTAAAATAGTGCGGGAGGTGTGATTCGAACACACGAACTCCTACGAGACTAGGCCCTCAACCTAGCGCCTTTGACCTGGCTGGGCAACCCCCGCATCTTGTTAAATTATTGTTTATTGAACTTCCATCCTGAAATAGCTCAGGATCGCTAATTTCCACATTTGTGATATGTTTGGTGCGGGAGGTGTGATTCGAACACACGAACTCCTACGAGACTAGGCCCTCAACCTAGCGCCTTTGACCTGGCTGGGCAACCCCCGCACGGGAATACTGCGAATTAAATAAAGTAAAAGGGAAATCAGAATTTCCGATTTACAATGTGCTTAAGATGCTCTGCATCTCAGAAGCTTTGCCTTCAATAGTATTCACTGCATTTAAGATTAACTGTTGAGCAGTGTAGGAACCATCAGATTCCATACTGAAAATGAATGATTTTTCATCTGCACTTACAGTAATTGCATTAATGTCACATGAATCCTGACAAAGTCTACAAAGTGAGCACTTCAGACGGTCTTCATCAGCCACCATTGCAGATTCATCTGTGAGCTGAATGATGTTCCGGGGACAAGAATTGACGCAGACGCCGCACCTGTCACAACCCTCAAAGGTGATGATCGGCATGATCTTATAGCCACAGGCAACGCCTGCCTGCCACTTTGCATGCTTGTTACCATAGCCCATATGAGCAATTGCTTCAAGGACAACCTTCTGGCCAGCCCTAAGATCGATTATAGGGATGTTCTTGTCTGCCGGTTGAACATTCGGATCAGATGACACAATATCACCGGAGTGAACTATGGTCTGACCACTTTCATCCGTTTCTGCACTTAGTGTCAATGAAACGGTACATGCGGGGCAACCTTCCCCACCGCATGTACACTTATCCTGAGGAACGAAGTCGTCGAGGCTGGTAGTGAGTGGGATCAAGCCCAATCTCAATGCCAGCTGTTCGTCATACAGAACAGAAGTATTGTTATAGATATTCACTTCATCGATCGCAAGCGTAGGTACGTCGGCAAGCATTGCACGACGAACACCGTTTGCGAAAGCTGCAGTTGTATTTGACAGTATGAACTTTGCTGATCTGTCCGATAACTCAAGTATATCGATTTCCATAAAATAACCTCTGTTCTTAGTGATTATACACGCCTTCCGCCTTTTGGACGAGTTCCATCATGTGGTACTGGAGTTACGTCTTCGATCCTTCCGATCCTGACGCCAGCTCTTGCGAATGCCCTGATAGCAGCCTGTGCTCCTGGTCCAGGACTCCTCTGCTTGTTTCCACCAGGTGCTCTTACCTTGATGTGGACACCTTCGAGACCCTTGTCCCTAAGGAGATCTGCAAGCTGAGTAGCCATCTGCATAGCAGTATATGGGGAACTTTCATCCCTTGCTGCCTTTACAACCATTCCACCAGAGGATTTTGCGATGGTCTCTGCACCTGTGAGATCAGTCACAGTAATGATCGTGTTGTTGAATGAGCACTTGATGTGTGCAACACCCCAGATTCCGTTAGCCATGTTTTATTCCTCCTTATTCCTCAACCACTGATGCTGCGATCTGTGCAGGTCTCTCAGGATGAGATTCCTTGGTCATAGGTGATGTACCGTAATATTCGATATTCATCTCCTGCTCCCTTGTTACCATCATACCGGGGATTGTTACCCTCTTGCCATCAATAGCGATATGTCCGTGTGTGATGAACTGCCTTGCCTGATGTGAAGTGCGGGCGAGTCCAAGTCTGTGGACCTGGGTCTGAAGTCTGCGCTCAAGAATAGCCTCGGTCTGAAGACCAAGAACATCATCGATATTGGAATCAGATTTGAGAATTGAAAACCTGATAAGTTTTGCAAGGAGCTGATCAGCTTCGGTCTTTGAGTGACCTACAAGATCAGATTCTGCAGACTCTGCAAGAAGACGTCTTGCATTTCCTCTGACCCTTCTCAGAACACTGAGTGATTTCCAGAGTTCCCTTTTGTTACGGAGACCATATTTCTTAACGAGTTCGACCTCGGATGCCAACCTTTCAGCTTGCCATGGATGTTTTGGAGTGTCATAACTCTTTGTACTTTTACCTGGATATGCCATAGTTCATCACCCTCATTTCTTCTTCCTGACACCAATGGTGCTTCCACGCCTACCGGTGGATTTGGTTCTCTGTCCTCTGACCTTAAGACCTCTCTCATGTCTGAGACCACGGTATGCACGTGATTTCTTGAGGTCGTTAAGATCTTCTTTAAGTGTCAGAATGATGTCCTGACCAAGAAGGTGTTTGTTTTCCCCAGATATAGGGTCGAACTGTCTGTTGAGCATCCATTTAGGAAGTTGCTCTTCGAACTGATCGATAGTTGAATCCAGTTTTTGAATATCTTCATCAGAAAGGAAACCGATCACTGCGTTTGGGTCGATACCTGTACTGTCAACGATAACACGAGAGGTTCGTAATCCGATACCACGTATACCGGTTAATGCATACTTCACTGGCTTTTTGCCCTGCAGATCAGTATTCATTATACGAACCAGATGTCTTATTTCTTCATCTGCCATATATTGTCCTCCTTAAGAATGCGATATCGCATCCCGTAGCCTCGGAACTTATCCGTTCCGACACAGCCATGTGGCTTTATAAATTTTTATAAATTTAAAAGCGACTTCGCTGAATATGCCTTTTCTGGCATATAAAGGTATTCATCTGAACGTAATGATGACAAACTTCTTTCAAAATAAAAATATGTATTTGGACTTATATTGCCCATACGCACCATCAACAGTACTCAGCATCGACCTTACATATAATTGTTCAGACCTCTTTCTAAAAAGATACTTCACAAAGAATGAAATATCCCAGGACCTACGATCAGGTCTCGAATTCCGGGTGCTTCCTAAAAGACATATTCTCCATAACAGCAAGAAGGGCACCTGCAATAATGAACACACACCCTATCAACGTTTCAGCGAATATTGCATTATGCAAAAGAGCATAATCAAAAAATATGCCACTTACCGGCTCAAGCATAGCCAGTATACTGGCAGTTTGAGTCCTTACCTTCGAAAGCCCGCTGAAATAGAGAACTCCACTTATACTTGTATTCACCACTCCAAAAAGAAGCAGTATCATAAAATTGCCCTTAAGTACCGGAACAGTAACATCCGATGCAAACGGAAGCAGCACAATAACACAAAATATTGTTGCCCAGAAGAATTGTGCAAATCCTGAATATTCATCCCGTAAGTAGCGTGCAGTCATAATAAGGAAACTGAACGATATACCCGAAAGAATACCCGAGATCAAACCGACGAAATGCATATCACCCAATCCGAACCCAACAAGGTTTGAAGGGTCCACAATCAGAACAATACCTGCCATAGACAGGAACAATCCAACGATACCAAGCCTTGTAGGCATTTCCTTAAGGACAAAAGGAGAGAATACCGTAACATACATAGGCGCTGTATAGAGCAACAAAATAGCAATTGACAACCCCGAATATAGAATGCATGTAAAATAAAAATAAATGGTCAGCAGCTTAAAGATACCAAGAAGTAATAATTGCTTTCGTTTTCCTTTTATCCGTATAAGGTCCATTTTGCCTGTCAGATACACATAACCTGCAAGAAATATCACACCGATGAGAAGTTTGTAAAAGATGATAGGCAGAGTACCCATATCATTGATGAGGATAAGAAAAACACCCACCATACCATAAATGATACAGCCGGCAGTGATCTCGAAATATCCCTTGACAGACGCTGATGCCATGAACGACAAATGAGACACACTATATATAGAATATTGCATCCATCACCGGCATGGATAAGTATAGGGTATAACAATCTGCAAATAAAAGGTAGATAATATGGATATGATATCATTTTTCCCAGGATTTGGCACACAACACTTAATATTTGCTATACTGCTCTACGCATATTTTTCCTACTCTTTGCAAATGATAGCCGCAAAGGCTCGAATTTCAAATACGTGGATGGCATGGATACCGATATTGAACCTTATATTGATGTGCAGAATAGGAAAGACATCGATCCTAGTACTTCTGGGACTGCTCATTCCATTAGTGAACCTATTTGTATTCGCATACATCTGGGGTGAAATAGCCTTTGCCACCAACAGATCAAGATGGTATGGGATCCTCATACTAGTACCTGTGATCAATGTGATCCTTCCGGGATACCTTGCATTTACAAACTGAATGCGAAGATCTTAAAAATATATGACCAGAAATATACAGGCTGTCCTTTTTGATATGGACAACACCCTTTCGATTTTCTGGAAGCAAAGCTGATAGCATGCCAAAGGATAGTAGAGCACCTGGGCGCAGGGGATGCAGAATCACTACTTCAATATTTTCTAAGGAAGAATGCCGGTTTTGAAGACCTTGAGAACATACAGGATTACCTCCAGGACAACGAACTATATTCTGATGAGAACTATGCGATCAGTTGCGCTCTTTATGAGAAGGTGAAAGTCGAAGCACTCGTCTTATATCCCGGCGTCATAGAAACACTGCAAAAGCTCAAAGAAAAGAGACTGGATATCGCACTTGTTACAGATGCACAATCATACAATGCAATAAAACGTATCGAAAGAACACATATAGGCGATTACTTCGATACAATTGTGACAACTGACATGACCGGTGCGAAAAAACCCGACCTAAAGGTGTTCCTTTATGCACTGGACATCCTGAACATCCCCCCATCAAAGGCTCTTTTCGTAGGGGACAGTCCCAGAAGGGATATTGAACCTGCCAGAAAGATAGGAATGCAAACCGCCTACGCAGCTTATGGTGATAAAAGAGAGAAGGGACAAAAAGTAGAAGCCGACATCACCCTTTCAAAGATATCAGAGATAATCGACTTCATATTTGAAAAGTGAAGGGATCAGAACCCTTCGATAGCACCTATTTCTTCCTGATATATTCCAACCGCTTTTGGAGCACCTTTCAGAAGCTTCCTTACCCGATTATAGACACTCGGAACCTTTTCAGCATCCAATTCCTTCAACATCTGTGCAAGGATATCCACCAGAGGCACATAGTATTCCTCTTCCATCAGATCTATGTTGGCAAACACGTTCAGCATGTTAGTGGTACTATATTCATTGACATTAGAGAGCTTGAACAGGATCTCACGAAGCAGTTCACGTCCAGATTCTGTTTGCAGTTATATTTTTCGGATCCTCGAAAACCCACCATAAAGAGCACGCTGGTAATTTGCCTGCTCGATACGGAATGATTCGGAGACTTCGATCTGCCTGACAAGAGATACAGCTTCCGTACTGCTGTTCCCTGCGACTATTGACAAGAAAGCCTCCCAGGCGACAAGGTTTTTTTTCGACCCTTCCATGAACATTTCAAGCAGATCCATCTTGTCCTCGGCAGAACTGTTGATGTAACGATCAAAAGCTGCAAGCTTGTCAGTCGCACAAGAGGCCTCATAGAACTGCTTCTTACATAACTGTTGTACAAAAGGAGTATCAAGTGTCGCAAGGATTCTCAGAACCAGATTCTTTACCTGTCTGGCCTTAATGCAACGTGCCTGCTCTTCAAGAGTATCGTTCGCAGGAACTGAAAGAGCAACATATTTGTGATATACATTAAGCATGGAAACGGTCCGGTTCTTTGCGATCTCATTGAGAATACGATCCTTGACATCATAAAGGAGCTGATAGCGGTGAGATAAAGACACATCCTCAACTGATTCGAATATCGAGAGGAACTGACCGCCAACATCTTCCATAAGTTCATCATCGATGATGAGC
>Ga0255379_10154_pt1 | contig 12690 bp, 8 predicted proteins | sample ANMaggSeSYBR01I3_FD_182105 | JGI IMG/M metagenome (GOLD analysis project Ga0255379, IMG submission 182105) | Sediment cell enrichment communities from methane seep in Santa Monica Basin, California, United Staets - ANME aggregate JGI... | ecosystem: Environmental > Aquatic > Marine > Cold seeps >... | reverse complement strand
ATCAAATTCAGAGCATAGATTTGTGAAATCGTCTAACAGCTCTTTTGTGTTATCAATGTCATAGGTTCTAACTACAGGGATAAATGCGCATTCCTTCACATCCTCATTAATGGCAGTAGAGGTTCCTTCTAATGATGATAACCGACAAGTACAGTCGCAAATATTCTGAGAACTACGCCTATTTTCATTAAGAAGTATCGAGTTTTCCCTCCACGCATCAAACTTTTCAATAAATAATTGAGGTCTTGCACCATGCCATTCAAAAATTGCTTGATCTGGATCTCCGACCAGCATGATGTTTCCCAGACCATTGTCGATCAATAAGTCAATGATCCTCATTTGGATCTCAGATGTGTCCTGGGCTTCATCGACCATAAACAATGGGAATCTCTGGGTGATTGCCTTAGCTACATTGGGATATGTTTCTAATACCTTCATTGCAAAATAATTTGCATCATCCTGGTTGGCATATCCGGTTTTTTTCAGACCGAGTTTCATTGGTAAGATGTACCGATTGTTTTCCCAATTAGATGGCATCGAGCGCTTATTAATAGGATAGAGTTCCCCATCTATATCGTAGGTTAGGTTGGGGAATAAGCTATCCACAAATCCTTTGCCTGACCAAGGTCCATGAGGTTCCCCGACCAATACAGGCCGGTTTCGACATCCCATGACCAGATGTCCGAAGGGCAGGAATATGAATCTGTTTACAAAGCTATCAATTGTGCCTAAAAAATGCGGGTAGGGTATTGGTTTTTCGATTTTGAAGTGTGTTGTGACTTGTCTTTCAATTTCTTGCCATGCCGCATTGGTAAAAGATATCGCTGTTATTCCTTGGTTGTTCAGTGGCCAGTTAGAAATCTTATGTGCAAGCCTGGCGGCAACAGAATAGGTTTTCCCGCTTCCAGGACAAGCCCGGACAACAAACTTTCCATCTTTTTCGAACACAACTTTACGTTGTGTCTCAGAAAGGGTGCTAAACATTTCATTCGCCTTTTACAACCCATTTGATGGCGTCTCTAATATAATCTGGCACAGTGAAATTATCTTTTGATTCGGCATTGTTCTCTAATTTTATAGCAAGCTGATGGGCAAGTTCTGATTTAGCTTTGTTTGAATTAACTTTCTCAAGGAAATTATCAGCGTGTTCTTCTATGGAAACCCCTTCCTCAATTCTGTCCGCCGCAGTAGGATGCATCTCTCTGAAAATGTCGAGCAACACGTCCTTATTGTTTCCGCTCTTGAATAGCTCAATTTCAAAAGTCTTTTCTGCCAAGAGGACCTTCAGTAGTCCGTTCTCAAGTTCTTTTGCGTTAGCAGCCCTTGAAGATATTTCAACATCCCCTGTTCTGTCATCGTCTGTTAATATCGCGCATCTACAATTCAATCTAATGTCGGCATCTTCAGAATTGAATAGCTTGCCGAAATGATCAAAAGCAACGCCATTCACGTTGATTAATTCTACCCCTTTCTTTTCAATGCTATAATCCATCCCAACAATTTCAGAAAAAACAGGGATTAAAAGGGCTTCAGATATGCCCTCGACAAGTATCACTCCGTTCGCAAAGAATAGCTGACATTTTGTAACATCCAGGAATTTTCGCAGGTATTTCTTATTAGTATCATCCAGACTTGATTTCTTTATAGACAATGACGTGATCTCATTCTCTTGTTCCTGGAGGACTATAAGGGAGTCCAGGTCGGCTTTAGCTGTAATAGTCGGGGAATGGGAGGAGACAAAAATCTGAAAGCCAATCTCATTCAATTTGTCCAGGTAATTGAAAAAAATATTCTGTAACTGGGGATGCAAGTGAGCCTCTGGCTCCTCAATTAGAAGGGCAACATAGGCTTCTTCTTCAAGTTCCTTCTGCCGTTTCAAATCTCCTAAGACTGTCGCTATATATATGAGATTGTTATAGCCGAGACCATTCTGGTATAATTCGAAATATTTTTGCTTGTCCCCATTCTCTATAATATCTTCGTTATAGACTGGAGTCTGTATTCTGAGATTGTCCACGATCCTTCGAAATTCAAACGGAAGGAAATCTATCTCCACATTCTGTTCCTTGCCGGTTATTGTCGTTTCTTCAAGGTGTTCATTTACCTTGTTTTTGCCTTGCTCAATCAATGTGTTCCATGCGGTATCATCGTTAAGCACATTACGTACTTTCCCAGATAATAATTCCTGCGTATCCACATCAGTTACGATCTTTGAGTACAATTCACCTAGCCTGTTGCCTCTCACAGGTCTCAAATGATGGACTGCATCTCTAAGAGCATCTAAATGAATGAAATAGATCAAGTCCAGGACATCAGGGGTTATTGGCTGGCCCTCATTATCGCCCCCCCAAACCTTGTAACGCACTTTCTTAATGCCATTGCGTTCTTCGATGTAATACCGGAAATGTAATTGAAGCTCCTGCTTACCGTCCTCACCAACTGAAAGAAAATCGTTATAAATCCCTGCTTCAGCTTCATCTTCGATTACAAAGTACAGATGGAACTCAATATCCTCCATGGCAGCGTCAGGATTATTCTTATCTAAATGAAAATTATTGACTGATACCCAGATATCTCGCCACTGCTTTCCGTAGCTAAGGCATACCCTTAATGCATCCAATACTGCGGTCTTTCCTGAATTATTTTCCCCGATCAGGATATTGACACCTTTGTTGAAATCTATCGAGGCATCCTTGATACATCTATAATTCTTTACTTCGAATCTTTTGAGAAACATAACCCGCATCCTTTCCCGGGATTTCTAGAAAGCTACATGAATCCCAGGCTTGAAAAATCCGTAATATCTTTTCGCTGCCTTCTTATTATATATATTAAATATTTTGGTGAGATTTGGTTGTGATAGGCTATAGATCTCTTTGTTTCTAAGCCTTTTAATGCATCCTTTCTCAAGGCTAAGGATCTCTTCCCAACTCATGGCCTTTAAGTCTTTAACTGTTTTTGTTTTGTCCTTCGCTGTTTGAATAAATTCTTTCTTACGATCCCAGAAATAGATAAAGCTTTTGTATTCATTTGGGAGAACTATTTTCTTTATTTCATCGCCTTCAGTTATTACCTCATATACTGGAAGATCGAATAATCCTATACGGGTAAAAAAATATTTGGTGTAGGATTCATTAAGCCATAAGTCAGTAGAATCTAAATGTCCCTCGATCGTATTTTTGGACGGAAGTACGTATTGGTGCTCGTATGTATTCCTGTGTTCTGTGACGATCTTCGCTATGCTACGTCTGCCGATGCCCAACGCTTTTAGTATGTTAAGTTTTTGATTTGCAGGAAATGAATGCCAATCCCATCCGCTACCAAGCACTATATGTGTTGAATTAATTATTTCATCAATGCGGCTGTGTATTGCCTTTTTGATATTACCCAATGCGTTCCCTAATGCCCGTTTGTCCTGGCTCCTTTTCAGATCGGATTTTGCCCAAGCTAAAAATTCTTTTGGAGAAATTTGGCTTTTATCAAGTTTAGGTTGTGGATAGCAGATAACGATTTTTTTATGATTTTCGTATTCCATGCCTCACCTTTCCTTGTTTCCCATTCTATAGATAACGCTCAGGGTTGCGGGACGGGTTGCGGGACCTTGATATATTGATATGTCGATTTATTCCTGTTAACGTATGTTTCGGAACATCCTTTTGTTTTATTGTTTTAATAATTGGTTCTTCTCCAATTTAGTTGAAGAAAGCCTGATAGATTTTCAACGTAAAGTAGCGCAGATCATGGAACCCATATGCTTTACGCTTGATGACTTTAATCTTATTGTTTACCCCCTCCAGCTTTCCAGTATGGATGGGATATTCACAATGATTTAGAATGCCATAACGATGGCGGTTTAACATTTTGCAAAAGTTGTTCAGAACCCGGATGTTTAGGGACTTCGCCAATGCACACCAGTTGTCTATTGCTTTATTTGCCCAGGTTCTCGAACGATAAGACCAAATGTGTTTGAGTTGATCTTTTAAAATCATTACCGTGTTGATGGTCTCATTTAGCTCAAGCAGCTGTTTCAGCTGCTCACGGTGTCGTTTAAGGCGGACATTCTTACGGTTCTTTAACAACAGGTATTTAGCTCCTTTAAAAACAGATTTGTTTTCCTTTGATGCCTTACTATATTCACGGTTTCTAACTTTATCGATGACCCTGCTAAACTGGGCCACAACATGAAACAAATCGAAGACAATTTTCGCTTGAGGCACTTTTTTTTAACGGCATTGATAAAAGGGTCCCACATATCCATGACAACAGCTTCAATGGATTTTCGCTGTTTGGTGGTCATCTGATTAAAGAACCGTTTTAATGTTTTGGCTTTGCGATCTTTGCCGACAAAGACGACTCGACCCGTTAGGTAATCCAGAACTACGGTCAGGTAATTGTGCCCCTTGCGTATGGCGATTTCGTCTACCGCTAATACACTCAGATGATTATAATCGGGTTGGCCGTATTTGGCTTCTAAATGCATTTTATCAATATTTTTAATAGTTTTCCAATCCAATTTTACGTGTTTGGCAACTTCGCTTACAGTCATGAACTGACATAGTTGATGGATATAAAGAGCCAGGCGATGGGTCACCCGCAGGTAAGGATGAAATAGCTCTAAATCCTCGATATTGATATGATGGCAATTGGTACAAAACAACTTTCGGTAACTACATGTAATCCATACTCGTGTGGTAGCCAAATTCAGATCCCGTATCGTGCGTTGAGCCCAACTGTGAACTGCTGTGACCTTTTTGCCGCAACAATGACAGATAGGATGAAATCGCCTGTTCGGCTCTACACTTATTCGTGTTTCGCTGGTATCGGGAAGAACAGCTTGTTTTACAATTTTTATTCGACGAAAGGGAAAGTATGGTGCTATAGTGGGAACGGACATCGCAGGCCTCCTTTGGATAATGTTTATCTTGGCAGACAAACTTATATCCATAGAGATACCGGATGTCCATTCTATTTGAATTCATGTGCCTTTCCCTTTATTTCTTTCAACTAATTTGGAGATGATCCTAATAATTTAAGAAATGAAATGCTATTATCAGTGACAATCTTTTCTCCCCGCTTGACCGATACGCTTACCGCTGAAACCTATATATTCAACTTCCTGGACAATTTTGTCATGTTCATCCTCAACTCATGATCTGGTCAAAAACATAATAAATTTCTGGCCCCAACATGCAAATGGATCAATCAAGCTTTGACACCATTTCTCTTTTTTTGAGCTTTAAGATACTGCCTCAGTGCATCAATTATTTCAGTCAACTTTGCCATTGGTATGCGAGCTTTTCGAGAGCTGTCTTCGGAGCTATTTGAAGATAATTCTTGTGACCCAACAAAATCATTAAGTGCGCCTTCGGAAGTTTTATTTTTAGACCAGATGGTAAGAGTAAACCGGCCACCTGTTTTTCCACCAATGTGCAACCTGTAATCGTCAAGTTGAAATCTGACACCTTTCTCGCTTTTTGTTATTTTGTACTTAATACCAAGTTCCTCAAGTTCAGGTACAACCTCTATGAATATTCGTTGTGTACTTTTCTCTATGGCAGCATTTGATGCAGCTTGAACATCAGAATCGTCAGTGATGACAATTTCCTGCGCTTCAGGATGATATACTCGAATAAAATCAGTAATAGCATCAACTATCGTTTCGTTGCCGTCCCAGAAATACTCTCCATCTATCCTTAGATTATCCAATATAGTGTGGAGCATTAGCTCAATTGCGCTTGCTTTAATACCAGTCCACGCCTTGACGATTTTTATTTTTATTGGGCTTTTTGTGCCTAAGAGCTCCTTTTCCCTCTTCTTAGGATGATCTGTCGTAATGCCAATTTTTTTTATCGGTGGAAAGGATGAGTCAGTATCGAATTTTTGTAGGTTTTCAGAAAAAATCGGTTCGGCAATATAAATAGTATTTTGTGTTTTCATAACTCTCCAATTTAGAGATATTTTATGTCAGAGGTAAGGCCAGCGGTATAGTGGACCCACCAGAGATTTGTTAAATACTGCTTACTTCAATAAGTTTAAAAATCGCCTCCTCAACTATTGAACAAAAAACATTTACGATTAAAACATGTTCATCACCATCTGGTACAAAAGGGAATTCTTAGGGACTTCTATATTAAGCCTGTTTGCATAAAATGTTCCCTATGCTATCCTAATTTTTTGTTTTAACTGCCATGCAGTTTGACTGACCTGCTTTTAATTACGCCACTGCCTGTTCAACTATGGCGTCGGCCAATTGGACTTGGGTGGTTTGGGCGCCGTTCAGCCGAGATTTCAGAGTGTCGCAGATTACCATTAGTTCATCAACCTTTGCGACGATTCGAAGTTGTTCAAGGATTGGGGGTAAAGCTATTACTAACGTTCGAATTTGATTCCTTGAAACATTTTTCATTGAACTGCTCGTTCCACCAGCCACTCTTGCATAATAATCACGAGAAGATAGACTGCTATTTGCGAGATTAACAAATTCAACACTAACTTCTAATGAAAACACAAAACGAATGGTCTTATCACTCATCATTAAACGAGCAGGCGCGTCCTTTGCTACAACGACAGCACGTGCTACAAGTTCAGAAGTATTTGCTCGAGAAATTAAAAAATCTCCAGGCATTACTTCATATTCTGCTCTTGGCTCAAGGCTTGACGGTAATGCTTTATTCTCATTTGGATTGTATCGCCCCCATGTAATTGCACTTACTTTGAGAACTCCCCAATCTTCACCCTCTCTTGGTGCTGATTCACATTTCGGACTCCAACCAGCTTCTGAGCGTAATGCCAAGTCATCTAACCTCGACCACGCCCAACCGACAGGCAGTTCAAATATTTTTTCATCTTCACTAATTCCCGGCAGAGCTTTTTGTTTTTTGATTTTGCCTTCTTTGATTAACCGCACTTTCTCTTTGGCGATTTTTTCCAACAAGACGCTGGCGGGTTCGTCGTTGGGGTCTTGAGGGACAAGTTTGCCCATGATGGCGAGTTGGAGGATGGTTTGTTTGAGTTGGTCAATGCTCTGTTCGGTGGTGAACAGGGTGTCGAAGTGGTTGGCGATGCGTTGCCAGGCTTTGATAAATTCCCTTTGATCGGCTGCGCCGGTGAGTGTGGCGAGTAGGGTTTCCACCAGGGTTTGGTGGATAGAGTCGCTATCGGTTTGTTGCTGTTCCAGATGGTCGCAGAGGGCCATGAGCTCATCGACTTTGGCGACGATGCGGTGTTGCTCAGCAAGTGAAGGAAGAGGTAGAGGAGTCTCTGAGAAAAACTCTTTGGGTATACGCTTTTGACCTGCTGTACCCGTCATTTTTGTTTTACCTACATGTAAAAACATGGGTGCTTTCAAAAAAAGCAGTATATAACGTGGAGCTAATGTTGTACCAAAGGGCCTAGCAATATGGAGCTCTGTAGTCCCTGCACCAATACCGTTTTCTAATCCAGAAAGTACAACTGCCTTACTGTTTTCAAAACAAGGAGTGATTTTCGCAACACCAATGTCGCCGTCAGCGAAATGGGTATATCCTTTTTTAATTTCATCCCATGTTTTTATTTCCTGTCCATGGTCTCCTGTATGCGAAGTCGATATTAGAGTCATAGGAATGAATGAAACTGTCAAATTGTTTTCAGCTTCGTTTCTGGGACTAATTTGAGATATAGAGCCAAGCCTTACCCACTCCCACCCCACCGGCAATTCAAATGGCTTTTCATCCACACCAATTCCCGGCAATGGTTTTTGCTTTTTAATTTTGCCTTCTTTAATTAATCGATCTTTTTCTTTGGCGATTTTTTCCAGGAGCTCGCTGGCAGGCTCATAGTTAGGATTTTGAGGCACAAGTTTGCCACGCACGGCAAGCTCTAAAATCAGCTCCCGCAGCTTCTTGATGCCATGCGGGCTTTGGCTATTTGAATTTTTACCGCGTCCTCTGCCGCCGTTGGCCTTTTGTATTTGGGCGGCGGTCCAGATATCAATATGTTCGGTTATCAAATTTACCATTTCTAAGCTGCTCCACCGTTATTAAGAGCCTCGGCCAGAATGGTTTTAAGCTGGTCACGCAGACCGGAAATTTCTTCTTGTTGTTTGGCATATTTTTTCAGCAGTTTATCCGGGTCGTGGTTGATTTGTTCGCCGACATGGGGATTTTTAATATCAAGATTATAATTGTTTGCCTTTATATCTTTGGCTGTTACTTTCCATGCAAATTTATTCTCTTTTCGTTTTCTCCACCACTTTTTTTCAGGCTCAAACTCCTCAATCCGCATGGGTTTGGTTTTGTTATAAGATTTTGCTCCCGGTGGATATGGATGCTCGTAAAACCAGATGTTTTTTGTAGGTTCACCTTTGGTGAAAAACAGGAGGTTTGTTTTGATGCCGGTGTATGGATTAAACACACCGTTTGGCAGTCTTATAATGGTATGAAGGTTACATTCATTTAAAAGTTTTTCCTTGATCCTTGTCTTAATGCCTTCACCAAACAATGTACCGTCCGGCAGAACAATGGCAGCACGTCCACCGTCTTTTAAACGATGCATGATTAATACCAAAAAAAGATCTGCTGTTTCACGTGTACGAAAGGATTTAGGAAAATTGCTTTCAATGCCGTCTTCTTCCATGCCCCCGAACGGCGGATTGGTGACAACCACATCCACTCTGTCCTTTGGCCCGTAATTGCGTAGCGGCGTGGAAAGCGTATTGTCATGGCTGATCTGAACCGGCACATCAATTTCATGCAACATCATATTAGTTACACACAAAAGGTGAGGCAAAGCTTTTTTTTCTACGCCAAAAATGGATTTTTGAAGAATCTCTTCGTCTTTTACATTTTTTACATATTTATTTCTGATATTCTCTATGGAGCAAACAAGAAAACCACCTGTGCCGCATGCAGGGTCCAGTAGCTTTTCCCCCAGTTTTGGAGCGACCATATCCACCATGAACTGGGTCACCGCACGGGGCGTATAATATTCTCCGGCATTGCCTGCACTCTGAAGGTCTTTTAGAATTTTTTCATAAATATCATTGAACAGATGCCTGTCATCTGAACTGTTAAAATCAATTTCATTTATTTTGTTGATCACCTGCCGCATTAAGTGACCGGACTTCATATAATTGTATGCATCTTCAAAAAGACTTTGGATTAGAATTGCTCGTTGATCGGACGCTGATTTTATTTTGAGATTTTTAAGATTTCTGAAAAGATCATTGTTTACAAAATCAAAAAGCTCTTCACCGGTCATCCCTTCAGGATCTTTGGCCCAGTTGCGCCACCGCAACCTTTCCGGTATTGGACTTTTGTATTTGTCCTTCTTAATCTCGACTTCTAATTCCCGGTCATCAAATATCTTTAAGAATATCATCCATACAATCTGGCTGATCCGCTGGGCATCACCATCCACGCCTACATCTTTGCGCATGATATCCTGGATACCTTTAATTGTTGTGCTGATTGTCATATTATATCCTGTTCATTATATTTCATAAGGCAACCTCATAAAGCTGTTCTTCCAGTTCCTGAATTGCCTGTTGGTACTTTTCTTTTCCGCCAAAAATATTAATAATTTCAACAAGGGTTCCATGCTTATTGATGGGCTGCAGCCGCAATACATTCATATCTTCGATATTTTCAATGCCTTCATCCGCATATTTATCAAGCAGGGCATTAAGTATTTCCCGTGCTTTATCGCCGTATTTTGTGAAATAGTTCCGCTTTTTTACATTTTCCGCCCGCTCTTTTCTGGTAAGGGGCGGTTGATCATAAACCACATGACAAATAAGATCGAACGGGCCGAAATCTTTCCCCACGTCTTCTGCCAGGGGATCAAAAAGAACGCCTGCTTCTTCCAGCTCATTTATGATGGCCTGTTTTTGATCTGCTTTTTTCCACCTGTTCAGAAAATTATCTAAAGATGAATAATTCTTTTTTACTGTTTTTTTTGTATAGTCTCTGATTGATTCCGTAATCAGTCTGCCGTCATTTCCATAGTACTGAACACGCTCGGCTATTACGGTTACTTCAACGTCATTAACATAATATTTAACACGTCCCTCACCAGGAGGCAGGGGTTCAGGGTCACCAACACCATCGACACCGGTTTCTCCAACATCATCATCGTCTTCATCATCCGGCGGAACCGGCGGATCTTCAGGGCCGGGCTCATATACCTGAACCGGGTAACCGTCAAAATCCGGATCAGAAAAGTTTTCAGTGGCTTTTTTGAAATCCATGATCGTGAAATAATACTTGTCATAGTCTTCATTGATACGTGTTCCCCGGCCAATAATCTGCTTAAACTCGGTCATTGAATTAATAACACGATCAAGGACAATCAGTTTGCAGGTCTGGACATCTACACCGGTTGACAGAAGCTTTGATGTGGTTGCAATAACAGGATACCTGCTTTCAGGATCAATAAAATTATCGATTTCGATTTTACCTTCGTCACTGTCACCGGTAATCCGCATGACATACCGGTGATTTTTTGATACTTCTTCCGGATTTTCATTACAGAGCAGTTGACGCATACGCTCTGCATGATCGATGTCTTCACAAAATATAATGGTTTTATCAAAGAGGTTTGTTGCTTTTAAAAATTCGGTAACTTTCTTTGCAACAACTTCCGTTCTCATCTCAAGGACCATGGATTTGTCAAAATCCTTAATATTATATATGCGGTCTTCTATCTCTTTTCCATATTTATCCTTTTTCCCTTTTTCAGGCCGCCAGCCCAGAAGATCTTTGTCAAGGTCAATACGGACAACCTTGTAAGGCGCAAGAAAACCGTCTTCTATACCCTGTTTTAGAGAATAGGAATAAAGAGGGTCACCAAAATAATGAATATTGGAAACATACTTTGTTTCTTTTGGTGTGGCGGTAAGACCAATTTGTGTGGCAGAGAAAAAATATTCCAGGATTTCTCGCCATGCAGAATCTTCTGCAGCGCTCCCCCTGTGACACTCATCAATAATAATCAGATCAAAAAAATCTTTGGAAAAGTTTTTATAGATGTTCTGGAACTCTTCAGTGCCGGAAACTGCCTGATAAAGGGCAAGATATATTTCATAGGACGGGTCTACCTTACGGTTTTTTATCTTTGTCATTGCAGAACCGAAAGGCTTGAAATCATTCACGCGGGTCTGATCAACAAGGATATTTCTGTCAGCAAGAAATAGAATTCTTTTCTTTGTACGGGATTTCCAGAGCCGCCATATAATCTGAAAGGCTGTATAGGTTTTTCCTGTGCCGGTAGCCATAACCAGAAGAATACGGTTTTGTCCCCTGGCGATTGCTTCGATAGTGCGGTTTATGGCAGTAAGCTGATAATACCTCGGTGACTTACCACTGGTATCAAAATAATAATCCTGGGCGACAATATCTTTGTTTGAATCATCTATTCCTTTTTCCAGGCAATACCTCTGCCACAACAAATCCGGCGACGGAAACGAATCAAGCGGGATATCCTTCTCTTTGATACCTTTTTTTATCACGCGGTCATGCTCAAGGAATGCATCCCCGTTTGAACTGTAAACAAATGGAACATCGAGCACCTCGCCATATGAAAGCGCCTGCTGCATACCGCTGCCAACAGTGTGAGTATTATCTTTTGCTTCAATCACAGCAATGGGAATATTTGACTTATAATAAAGGATATAGTCCGCTCTTTTGGATTTTCCGCGGGCAACCAGCTTGCCCCTGACTATAACTCTTCCGGCAGTAAAAGTGACTTCTTCCCTGATCTGCTCCATTTTATCCCAGCCCGCTTTTTCAAGGGCGGGGGTAATGTATTTTGTGCAGATATCACGTTCTGAAAGGGATTTTTTATTCATTTATCTGTCTTTAATGTTTTGACTTAATATACAATTGCAAGGTTCTTAATGTATCATCTGAGCGAAAATCAAAATCTGAAACGAGCGGCAGTTCTGCTTTTTAGCAATCAAACGCAGCGTCTTTACAGCCATGCTTGTGTAAAAATCGGGCGTTTCTTAACCGACACCGATATTCGAACAACCGATATTGTCAAAGGAAACCTCTTCACTCAACTGGAAAATACCCTTGAAATCCTAAGGACTAAATATCTTGTCAGTAATATAAGGTATGAAGGCATCCATCGCCGCGATATTCTTGAATATCCTTATGAAGCCTTGCGCGAGGCAGTTATAAACGCCCTGATTCACCGGGACTACCTGAGCTTTTCGCAGATTCAGATCAGAGTCTATCCGGATAAACTTGTCATCATGAATGCAGGCAGTTTGCCACCTGAAGTACCTGTAGAATCGCTGAAAACAAATCACCTATCCAGGCCGCGAAATAAGCTGCTGGCAGAAACGTTTTATTATGCCGGTTATATTGAGGCCTGGGGACGCGGAACATTGAAAATTGTTGAACAATGCCTGGAAAATGGACTACCGGAACCTGATTTTAAAGCAGAAAACAGCGTAATGACCGTTACCTTTTACAAGGATAATTGGACCGAAGAAAATTTGAAGAAACGCGGGTTGAATGACAGGCAGATTAAAGCGGTGATTTATGTAAAGGAAAATGGAAAAATTACGAATCAAGAATACCAAGTGATTTGCGAAACTTCTAACCGAACAGCAACTAGAGGTTTGACAGAATTGGTCTCTTTGAAAATTTTTCAACAAATAGGAACCACGGGAAAAGGGACTAAGTATGTTTTAAGACGCCATAAAGA
>Ga0255379_10146_pt1 | contig 12875 bp, 10 predicted proteins | sample ANMaggSeSYBR01I3_FD_182105 | JGI IMG/M metagenome (GOLD analysis project Ga0255379, IMG submission 182105) | Sediment cell enrichment communities from methane seep in Santa Monica Basin, California, United Staets - ANME aggregate JGI... | ecosystem: Environmental > Aquatic > Marine > Cold seeps >... | reverse complement strand
TCTGCTTTATTACTTCCAATTCCTGGCTTGATGTTGGTTATGGAAAAAGCTTGCAGGAATTCCTTCTTAAAAACTGCCATATAAAATTGGTTATTGATAACCAGGCAAAGCGTTCTTTTGCTTCTGCTGATGTAAATACAGTTATTGTGCTTTTTTCGTCACCCAATATGAAAAAAGAAACAAGGCTGGATGAAACTGCAAGGTTTGTGATGTTTAAAGAACCATTTGAACATATTCTATCGCCGGTTATTTTTGAAGAAATTGAAGCAGCAAAAAAACGTAAGACCACTCCTGAATATCGTGTTAATCCAATAGGACAGAAACTACTTCTTGAGGATGGATGCGAAATTCATGATGATAAAGACTCTAAAAAGGATAGTCTGCAAGGACGAAAAAATATACCTAAGACAGCCCCTTTAATAAAAATAGCAAAATACATCGGGAATAAATGGGGTGGTAAATATTTGCGAGCACCCGATATTTACTGGACCATTCTGGAAAAAGGAAAGGATAAATTGATACGCCTTGGCAAAATTGCTGATGTTAGGCCTGGATGTTATACTGGTATAAACGATTTCTTCTATCTTTCTAAGGCAAAAGCCAACGATTGGGGGATTGAGCCTAATTGTCTATGCCCTTTAATTAGAACATCAAGGGATATACATCACACTTATATAACAAAAAACGATATTAATTATTATGTCTTCTATTGTCCATTTGAAAAAAAAGAATTGAGGAAAAGGGGGTTTAAGGCCGCTCTTGATTATATTTCATGGGGCGAACAGCAAGTAACTCGGAAAAGGCAAAAAACTGCAGCAGGAATACCATGGCCCCAAACAGAAACTGTTCGTCGTCGTGTTCCAGGTTGGTGGTCGATTCCATCTCAGAATATTGATTCTACAAAGAACTTTCTTCTGTATGTAATTGGCGAAAGATTTTTAGCACCGTGGAGTAACCAATTATTAACTTCAGACCGTTGCTTTCACAGGATATTTATTTCAGATAAAATGGGTCCATTTCTTGCTTTTTCTATTAATTCAACATTAACTTTTTTATTTATTTCACTTTTTGGCCGGAGCAATTTAGGGCAAGGAGCACATAAATATGAAACATCAGATGCAAAACGACTTCTATTGATAAATCCTGAACTGCTTATAAACTTTTCAGATACGGAACAAGCGCTTAAACAATTTGGGGAAAAAGAAGTTCTTCCAATTAGCCAAGAAATAAAGCGTAAAAATCGTCTTAACCTCGATAATGTAATTTTTGACATTCTTAGCTTAACAAAGGGGGAACGAGATGCTGTTTACGAAGCAGTTATCAAGCTCGTAGAAGTACGTCTTAATAAAGCAGAAAGCCTTAACCCTAAAAGTTAGATATCCTTAGACAAAGGAATAAATATAAATGCCTACCCACGACATCATCGACAACAGAAATGAAAAGCTTGTTGATCATATCAATCAAATTCTCTCATCATCTGAATCTGCCAAATTTGCAGTCGGCTATTTTTTTCTATCCGGTTTTACCGGCATAGCTGACAATTTATCAAAAGTAAAAGAGTTGCGTTTGCTTATCGGCAATACAACAAATCGGGAAACCCTGGAACAGCTTGCAGAAGGCTACAGGCGCCTGGAGCTCGTTGCAGATGCTGCTGAAGCCCAAGCATATCCCAAACGTGCCGAAACTAAAAGGATGTCCTCTGAAACTGCGGATAATATACGTGGTTCTGTTGAGTTGATGGATCAGACAGATGATAGCGAGACTTTACTAAAAACTATAGTTAAAATGATTGAAGAAAAGCGTCTTAAGGTTCGTGTTTACACCAAAGGACGTTTACATGCCAAGGCATATATTTTTAATTATCAAGATGATGGAAGGTATGAAAAGGGAATCGGGATTGTCGGCTCAAGCAACCTTTCTCTTTCCGGAATAAGTCATAATACAGAGCTTAATGTTGTTGTTCAAGGAAACGACAATCATGCTGAACTGGCGAAATGGTTTGACCAGCTATGGGATGAGGCAAAAGATTTTGATGCAACACTGATGGATGAGATCAAGCAGTCCTGGGCGGTTGCTGAAGTTCGTCCTTATGATATTTATATGAAAACTTTATATACTTTGGTCAATGACAGGCTGGAAGGCGGAGAAGAAAAAGAAGTTTTGTGGGATGATGAAATTACCAATCGTCTGGCTGATTTTCAAAGAGCTGCTGTAAAACAAACAGTCCAAATGATACGTGACTATGGCGGGGCTTTTGTGGCTGACGTTGTAGGGCTTGGTAAAAGTTATATAGGCTCTGCGATTATTAAGCATTTTGAACGGACGGAACATGCTAGATCACTTATTATATGCCCCCCGGCACTGGTCGATATGTGGGAGCGTTATAATGAATTATATCAGCTTAATGCCCGTGTATTATCAATGGGGTATCTTAAAGAAGGAGAAAATGGTTCTTATTCATTCCTTTTGGATGATGTAAAGTACAAGGACAGAAACTTTGTTTTGATTGATGAAAGCCACAACTTAAGACATCAGGATACACAAAGATACAAAGTGGTTCAAAATTTTCTTGCAGTAGCCGGCAAACGCTGCTGTTTTTTAACTGGAACGCCTCGCAACAAAAGCGCATGGGATCTTTATTATCAAATAAAACTTTTTCATCAGGATGACAAAACAGACCTGCCTGTTGATCCTCCGGACTTGAAAAGATATTTTAAGCTTATTGAAAAAGGCGAGAAAAAACTTCCGGATTTGTTATCAAATATTCTTGTTCGACGAACCCACAATCATATCCTGAGATGGTATGGTTTTGACTCAAAGACTCACCAGCCAATTGATCCATCAAAATTCTGGCAGTACGAAAACGGGCATAAACGCGCATATGTGCTCGTTGGCGGAAAGCATCAGTTTTTTCCCAATCGTGTGTTAAAAACCATTGAATACAGTATTGAAGATACTTATCAGGGTTTATATCAAGACTTGAGAAATTATCTTGGTAAATCCAGAAAAGGAAAACCAAAAAAAACAATAGAAGAAGAATTAACGTATGCGCGTTATGGACTATGGCATTATGTTAAAAAAGAAATGAAAAGAAAAGAACCTTACAGCAGTTTGAAACGCGCTGGGATTAATTTGCGCGGCTTAATTCGTGTTCTTTTGTTTAAAAGGTTTGAATCAAGCGTATATGCTTTTAAGCAAACAGTAAAAAAACTGCTTCTATTACACCAGCGCTTCAGAGAAGCATTGGCTCAGGGTTTTGTCCCGGCAGGGGATGACGCGCGGGCTATTTTATATGAACCAAATCAAGCAGAAGAACAAGATCTGATGGATGCACTAAGGAAGGTTTCTGGAAAATATAATGTAGATGATTTTGAAATTGAAATCTTAAAGGAACACATTGAACATGATATCCAATTATTGAAGCAAATGCTTGCTTTGGTCGAACCTATAACACCCGAAAAGGATGCTAAGCTTCAGACATTAACAAAAGAACTGGAAACTGATCTTTTAAAAGCAGGGAAGTGTTTAATTTTTACTCAATATGCTGACACAGCACGATATATTCATGAAAACTTAAACCCTGGTGGCAAGCGAAAAGATGTCGATGTAATATACAGTGGTGATAAGAGTAAGGCTCGAATTGTAGGCAGATTTTCTCCTAAAAGTAATCCTGAATATAAATTTCAGAAGGGTGAAGTTGAATTAAACACACTTGTTTCAACTGATGTACTTGCCGAAGGGTTAAATCTTCAGGATTGTGACAAAATTATAAATTATGATCTTCACTGGAATCCAGTTAAGCTGATTCAGCGGTTTGGCAGAATTGACCGAATTGGCAGCAAAAATGATGTGATTTGCGGATTTAATTTTCTGCCGGAAATGGGCATTGAAAAAAATTTGAACTTGCGGAAAAAACTTCAAAACCGAATCCAGGAAATTCACGATACTATTGGAGAAGACGCTACCATACTCGATAGTTCAGAGAGAATAAATCCAGAAGCAATGTATGCTATCTATGAAAAGAAGGGCGACAGACAATTAAGCCTGTTTGATGACGATAAGGAGTACTATTTAGACTTAAATGAAGCAGAAGAAATTTTAAGACAGCTAAAAAGGGACAATCCCGGAGAATATGAACGGATTGCCAATCTGCGTGACGGTATCCGTACAGCCTGCCCTTTCAATCAAAAAAGTCTTTATGTATTCTGTCAGGCAGGACGGTATCAACAGTTGTTTCTAATGGAAGAAAACGGAAAAGAAATTTCAAGGGATATTCCATATATTCTTGGAACAATTAAATGCGGCCCAATCCGGAAAGGTACAAAAGTTACGGCAGGGTATAATAAGTCCGTTATGCGAGTAAAACGAATATTTACAGAAGAAGTCAAGCATCGACAGGCAGAGCGAAAACACACACTTTCACTAACAGTAAGTCAAAGATATCTTCTTCGTGAATTGCGAATATTATTTGGCAGCGCAGAAGATGAGGATGTTAAAGGACAAATCAATATTTTGGAAAAGGCATTTCGTGGCCCCATAACAACTGCCATTAATAAAGAGCTAAACCTATTACGCCGAAATGGAGTAATTGGTGAAAATTTATTAAAGTCCCTTGTACGGATTTACCATCAGCACAATATCAAAGAATGGCTGGATCATCGCAGCCTGGATAATGAAAATTATGAAATTCCAAAAATTGTTTGCAGTGAAGGGTTTGTGTAAACTGAATGAAAAAGGATAGATCCATTACACTCACTAAATCCAACATCATTGACGCAGTTGCAGGGGAAAATGGCTATTCACGCAAAAATGCGTCTGAAACTGTAGAGACTGTTCTTGATATCATCAAATCCACGGTCGCATCCGGTGATGATGTCCTCATCACCGGCTTTGGCAAATTCTGTGTGAATGAAAAGGCTGAACGTAAGCGCAGGAACCCTGCAACGGGTTAGGACATGATGCTTGAGGCCAGGAGGGTTGTGACGTTCAAGTGTTCAGGGAAACTTCGGAAACGGGTTAACGAAAAAAAGTATCTATTATTAGGTCAGTCAAGCTTCGCCACTGAAAAGCAATACTTCTGGATATATTATGAGTGAAACAGAGACTTTTATAGCCAAAATAGAGAGATCTATTCGTGAGCAACTCACAAGTAAAAATGTTGGATATCTATTGGGAGCAGGAGCTTCATATCTTAATGGTGCTGGCTATCCATTGGCTTTCACTATTTGGGATAGAATAAAGCATGATATTCCTCAACCGGAGCGAGATGAGATTCAAACTAAACTTAATATGGAAAGGTGCTGAAGGGTTAGAGCATGCTTTAGACCTTCTCGATCCAGGGGGGCCTGAGCCTACTCCACATCGAAATTTAGTAACAGACGCAATTGCCAAACTTTTTTCTCAACAACTCTCATAATTTGGGCCAAATAAGGCCTTAAAGTAACCTTTTTGGGGGGCAAAATCGTGCTTTTAGCCGAGTATTGCTGAATCAGGCCTATCAGTTTCTGCAGGATGTCCACCGAGTTGAGGATTACCTGGATCAGCTTACCAAGGGCAAAGAGCCAGGGAAAGTACGGATAATTTTAGATTGATGATTGGAGATTTTGGATTTGAATAAAAAGGAATTGAAAGAGAGGATGACAACTTAATGAAAGTATTAAATTTCGATATCAAAGGGTTCAGATCCCTAAGAAAAATTTCCTGGTCCCCCGCGGACTTGAATGTGATCATAGGACCTAACGGTACCGGCAAATCCAACCTGCTCCGCATGCTTGAACTTATCTCGATTTCGGCCCAAGGCGGATTGGGGAAGTATATTCAAAAAGCAGGCGGAATGGAGCCGCTGGTTTGGGACGGTATTTCAGATAGCATCCGTTTTTATATCAAATCTTCCAAACTGTTGCCATTCTGGTTTGCGGATAAGAACTGGTTAACTTACGAAGTTGAATTGGCGAGACTCGGCAAAAGCGGAACCTATTCTATTGGAGAAGAACAACTTTTATATTTTCATCGGAAGAAACCGAAAGAAAAGGTCGAACCTTTTGCAATCCTGGAGCGGAAAAAAATGACCGGCAGGATTTTCGATGAAAACCGGAAAGAATTGATAGCTTCAGAGGAATCCTTGTTGGAAGATGAAACACTGCTTAGTTTGACGGCAGGACCTTTCATGATCAACCGGCATATTCCTATTTTTCGTAAACAATTAGCTGAATGGCGTATTTATCATGACGTGGACGTCAGCTTGGCAGCCCCCCTCCGCCAACCGGCAATTGCCCGATCGGAAAAACGAGTGGATGCGAACGGGCAAAATCTCATTCCGGTTCTGCATACGCTTTACACCGAAGATCGTGATTTTAAGAATGAAATTGATTCCGCCATGCGGGCAGCATTTGGAAATGATTACGAAGAATTGGTTTTCCCTCCTGCGGCGGACCAGAGAATTCAACTCCGTATCAGATGGCGATCTCTTAAACGGGAGCAATCTGCTTCGGACCTTTCCGACGGAACACTGCGATTTCTTATTTTATTAACGATCCTGGCTACACCGTCCCCCCCGCCGCTGATTGCAATCGATGAGCCGGAGACCGGTTTGCATCCTTCCATGCTTCCGATTGTTGCAGAGTATGCCGTGGATGCTGCTGAACGAACACAGGTTATTTTAACTACGCATTCGCCACAATTACTGGATGCCTTTGGAGACACCAAGCCAACTACAACAGTTGCGAAATGGGTTAAAGGAGAAACAGTTCTAAAAACTGTGGATGGGAAAGAATTGGAGTACTGGTTGAAAGAATATTCTTTGGGTGCCCTCTATCGAACCGGTGAATTGGAGGATATGGTATGAAATTCGTACTCTTTGTGGAGGGGCATACAGAAAAACAGGCGCTGGCAAATTTCCTCAAACGGTGGTTGGACCCCAGGCTCGACAGTCATATCGGATTTCAAGTGGTGCGATTTGATGGGTGGTCGGATCTGGTTAAGGAGACACCCAAAAAGGCAAGGATGTATCTGAACAGGGAAGATATCATCGGCGTCATTTCACTATTGGACCTTTATGGTCCCACGATTTATCCTGTTGACAAGACCACCGCAGGATCGCGTTATAGCTGGGCCAAATCAGATCTCGAAAAAAGAGTGAATGATCAAAATTACCGTCAATTTTTTGCGGTTCATGAAACAGAAGCATGGCTGCTGTCCGATCCTGATATTTTCCCCCCTGCGATTAGAAAAGCCTTACCTGGAAAAACGCAACACCCGGAAACGGTAAATTTCGATGAGCCGCCTTCAAAGCTTTTACAGCGCCTATATAAGGAGAAAATAAAACGGACTTATAAAAAGGTGACTCACGGAAAAGCACTTTTCGATAGGCTCGACCCGGCCATTGCTTATAAGAAATGCCCATACCTTAGAGAACTATTTGATGAAATGCTAAAACTTGCCAGGGAGGCCGGTTTATGAGTCCCATTTCTCAAATTAAAGAGCTTTTCTGCAAAATTGAATGAAAAATACGACAAAGGATTCTCTTCAACAAATCTGTGGTACGATTAGGCGCTCACCCGCACGGGGGAGGATTGAAACATGGTTGGACACAAAGTGCCGCGAATGGAGAAAGATGATGTTTAACAATACAGCGAATTTATTGAAGCAAATAGCCATCGGCGAAGACTCTGTTCTTGAGTTGAAAACCATCGAGTTTAAAGGCAATCAGGTCGCGGTCCGCATCGCAACAGCATGGCCGATGAGCTGGCGGCTATGGCGAACACGGCGACAGGCGTCATTTTACTGGGCGTAGATGATAAATCAAAAGCCATTGTCGGCATCCCCATGAACTTGCTGGATGTTGTCGAAACGTGGCTGAGCGGAATATGCAATGACTTGATCGAACCTCCTTTGGATTGCGTCATTCGCAAAATTCCGATTGCCGCCGAAAACAGTGATGAAAAAATCATTATTCGCGTAGATGTTCCCAGAAGTTTATTCGTGCATCAAAGTCCGGGCGGTTATTTCCGACGCATCGGCAGTTCTAAACGTCAGATGAAACCGGATGTGCTGGCTCGCCTGTTTCAGCAGCGCAGTCAAACTGTTGGTAAAACGACACAAAATTCAAAAAGTGCGAAACATTTTGATCTCTTTATGTTAGGGGAAAATAGAGTACTTCTAACATAAGGAAATTATTATGGAAAAAATTGCTACCAAGAGATTATCGCTAAAGTTAGCAAAAAATTACCTCAAAAAATCATCAATCATAAACATTGGAGCTATGCTGTCCAAAAAAAGCATCCCTTTTCTTGAAAGCGCACAGTGGTTTTTTGGCTGAATGGGAAGAATATACCCATCTTTCTCAAGCTGCTTTATCTTCTCTGCAAATATTTTATGGAAGTTTATACCAAGGTTTTCATCAATAGCATCAATGTCTATCCCGTCAGTCTTCCTCAACCCAAGATAAATCATCTCCATCATGCGCTGCTCTTTGCTTAAAATCTCTTTCTCTTCCATAGCCACCCTACCCTCTTTTATATTCTCTATATATTTTTTTACGCTGCGGCAGTTCCAGTAACGTCTATGTTCTATAAATGAATGGGCGGATGGTCCAAACCCCATGTATGGCGAGAATGACCAGTACTTCATATTATGCCCGGATATTTTGGAAGCATTTTTTGCAAAGTTTGATATTTCATACTGAACATAACCATGAGCAGTTAAATATTTGATTGTTGTTTCAAAAAGCTCGGATAGCAGAGAGTCGGCCACAGGTTTAAACCTGCCTTGCCGGCGCTCCCTGTCCAATGGAGTGCCTTTCTCATATGTAAGCATGTAGCAGGATAAGTGTTCTGGATCAAATTCAATAGCCCTTTGCAAATCAGAAAGCCACATTTTTTTTGTCTGACCAGGAATGCCGTAAATGAGATCAATTCCAATATTATCAAACCCTGCTTTTCGTGCCCATTTGATTGTTCTATTTGCATCATTAGTTGAATGAATTCTGCCAAGAAAATCAAGAAATTCATCATTAAAAGACTGTACGCCTATATTAATACGATTAATGCCGACACCCTGGTATCCTTTAAGTTTTTCAGTCGTAACAGTACCAGGGTTGACTTCTATGGTTATTTCAGTGTCAGTAGATATATTAAATAATTCGTATGCGTTTTCAATTATCCTGCCGATATTTTCCGGTTTTAAAACCGAAGGTGTGCCGCCTCCGAAATACAGGGTATCGCATACTAAAGGATGGCTTGAGACCATTTGCATCTCCCTGATCAAGGCCTCGACAAATGGCTGTTTAAGGGACTGGTCTGTTATGGAGTAAAAGTCACAGTAAGGACATTTTTTAATACAAAAAGGGATATGTATATATATGCCGGTTTGTTTCATAAGGCTAAAATGTTACAAATATATCAATAAGTTGATCACCGCTTTCAAAAAAAAGTTCAAAATTTGTAAAAAATATCACAACTATCGCATTGTGACCAGGCAATATTTTCCAAAAGGAATATCCGACAAAATTCTTGCAATAGCTGTTAAAAAGATTAATCATAGACCAAGAAAGTGCCTTGACTACCACACACCAAGTACTACATGGCGCATTTGCAACCTGAATTCAACATACTATGGATATCACACTTCGAGAAATTTATAACGGGTTTGCTGAAACCTATGAAAAGAACCGGGGACTTTTTGATATGACGAAGGTCTTAGCTTCTTTTTATGGACGTTTACATGTAGAAAAAGGAAGATTGCTTGATTTAGGATGTGGAGCAGGTGAGCCGTTTCCGCGATTTTTTATTGATCGCGGCTGGATAGTTACAGGTGTAGATTTTTCTGAACGAATGCTTGAATTGGCATCTAAATATATTCCGGAAATGCAAACTATTTATGCTGATATGTGTAAGGTTGAATTTAAACCGAGTCAGTTTGAGGCAATCACAGCGATTTATAGCCTATTTCATGTCCCAAGGAATGATCATGCGGCGTTGTTTGATAAATTCTATCGATGGCTTTGCCCAAAAGGTAAAGTGTTATTTACCTATGCAACAAAAGAATTTACAGGCAGTATTGAATTTGATGGTTATAAGGAATTTATGAACCAGGAGCTATATTACAGCCACAAAAGCCCTGATAAGTTGTATGCTGATTTAGAAAATACTGGTTTCAATATTGAGTCAGCCGATTACCGGAATATTGGAAATGAGATATTCCTATGGGTTACAGCGAGCAGGTGATGGAAGCGGTAAGGGAATACGTGCCCTAAAATCATCAGCTTGGGTTGAACTGTTTTAAGGGGAAACAATATGAGTACCGCGAAATTAAAGACCATGGGCCAGCAATCTGGCCGCCGTTCCTGGGCGGAACCTTGGAAAATCAAGATGGTAGAGCCGATTCGCTTAACTATTCAGGCAGAGCGGACACGAGCTTTAAAGGAAGCAGGCTACAATACCTTTCTCTTGCGATCCGAGGATGTCTATATTGACCTGCTTACGGACAGCGGCACCAATGCCATGAGCGACCGTCAGTGGGCCGGCATGCTGATGGGCGATGAGGCCTATGCCGGCAGCAGGAACTTCTACAATCTGGAGGAGGCGGTAAAGAACTATTATGGTTATCGCTATATGGTGCCTACTCATCAGGGCAGGGGCGCCGAGCATCTGCTCAGCCAGACTGTAATCAAGCCTGGTCAATATGTACCTGGCAACATGTACTTCACCACTACTCGCATACACCAGGAACTGGCGGGCGGCACGTTTGTGGATGTGATAATCGACAAAGCTCATGACCCCGGCAATGAGCATCCCTTCAAGGGCAATGTGGATCTGGGCAAGTTAGAGTTTTTGATCAAACAGAAAGGGGCCGAAAACATTGCCTACATCAGCTTGGCAGGCACTGTGAATATGGCGGGCGGTCAGCCGGTGAGTATGGCCAATGTGCGGGCATTGCGAGAACTGTGCGACCGCTTCAGAATTCGCATCTATCTGGATGCAACGCGAATGGTCGAAAACGCCTTCTTTATTCAGCAGCGGGAGGAAGGATATGCAGACAAGCCCATTGCCGCTATTCTGAAAGAATTCTGCAATTACACAGACGGCGCCTGGATGAGCGCCAAGAAGGACAACCTGGTCAACATAGGCGGATGGCTGGCAGTCAATGATAATGAGCTTTTTGACTCTCTTCGCAACATGGTTGTAATCTATGAGGGGCTTCACACTTACGGAGGTGTTGCAGGGCGGGACATGGAAGCTATGGCTATAGGTATCGCCGAAGGGGTGCAGGATGATCAAATACGATCCCGTGTGGGGCAGGTGCTTTATCTTGGAGATTTGCTTCTCAACTGGGAAATACCTATCGTCAAGCCGGTGGGCGGGCATGCTGTCTTTCTGGACGCCAGAAAATTCTACCCTCACATTCCTCAGGATCAATTTCCAGCTCAGACCCTGGCAGCTCAGCTTTATCTGAATTCAGGGGTTCGTGGCATGGAACGGGGTATTGTTAGTGCCGGACGTGATCCCAAGACAGGTGAACATCGTTTCCCTGCTTTGGAGTTGATGCGTTTGGCGATTCCTCGTCGGGTTTACACGCAGGCGCACATGGATGTGGTCGCAGAGGCGGTAAAAACAGTTTACGATGCCCGTGAACACACAAAAGGTCTAAAGATGGTCTATGAGCCCAAGCGTCTGCGATTTTTCCAGGCTCGTTTTGAACCTGTCGCATAGTAAATAGAAAGAGCAAATGGGGTCAACTGTAGACCGCATTTGCTCTTCCATATCAGGACGTTCTGGAACTCCTCTGGAGCGGTGAGTACTCATAGCAGGCCAGTCTTCAGTTCTTCCCGCATGCTGCCTATTTATAAGTATTCCCCAGCTTTATCCCAAGATCAAGGGCTTGTTCGTTTATCTCAAGAAAATCGGAAGGAATGCGAGTTTTTAATACCTTTTTAATTGATTCGGGTTTAACAAGATCCGTGATACCTATTAAGGCCCCCAACATACATATGTTAAACACGATTGGCTTGTCTATCTTTTCCATTACAGTCTGATACATGGGCAGTTCTCTCTGTCGTGCATCAACTTTCATGTACATTTTAACATAACGTGTATCTGTAATAAGGAGACCTCCGGGTCGTATTATGGGACTAAACTTGTTATAGGCTTCCTGGCTCAGGCAGATAAGAACATTGGGTTGATTAACTTTAGGAAAATATATTGCTGAATCAGAAATTATTACATCTGAACGGGTCGCTCCCCCTCTTGCCTCTGCTCCATAAGACTGAGTCTGCACAGCAATCAGGTTTTCATGAAGAACGGCCGCCTCGGCAAGTATCACAGCAGCAGTTATAATGCCCTGCCCTCCCGAGCCTGAAAATACCAGCCTGTGTCTTTCCATATTTAATTTCCTTTCGCAGCTCTTTCGATTATCTTCTCGTACTCGTCACAGTATTCGGGCATCTTTTTCTGGACAAAAATTCCTCTTTCTATCAGATCAGGATTTTTCTGTTTGGCTTCTGAACCAATGGGCGTGGTATTTTCTTTGAAATGCTCCAGCATATCAATTGCACTTCCCAACCTGTTTTTTCTTCCAAAATAAGTAGGACACTGGGACATAATTTCCACCACTGAAAAGCCCTTGTGAACTATTGCCTGGCCTAAAATATCCGCCATTTGTTTAGCATGATATGTAGTTGTTCTGCCCACAAAAGAAGCTCCGGCAGCTACAGACAACTCAACAACGTCAAAAGCATGGTCTATGTTTGAATATGGTGATGTTGTACTCATCGTCCCATAACCGGACAAGGGAGAAAACTGGCCTCCTGTCATGCCGTAAACACGGTTGTTTATGACAATTGCAGTCATATCCATATTGCGACGGGCGGCATGTATAAA
>Ga0255379_10145_pt1 | contig 12894 bp, 11 predicted proteins | sample ANMaggSeSYBR01I3_FD_182105 | JGI IMG/M metagenome (GOLD analysis project Ga0255379, IMG submission 182105) | Sediment cell enrichment communities from methane seep in Santa Monica Basin, California, United Staets - ANME aggregate JGI... | ecosystem: Environmental > Aquatic > Marine > Cold seeps >... | reverse complement strand
CCAGCCTCCTGGTCCGGTAACCACTCTTCCGGGGTGTTAAGCAGTTATCCGATCTGTTTTGATCCGTCACCAATTTCGGCCACATAGAAATCAGCAACAAGGCCGGTTTTTTTATTGTAACCTTTTCCCACCTCGCGGATAAACTCTTCCACGGCATCCTCTTTAACGATGCTTACTGTACAACCTCCAAAGCCGGCACCGGTCATTCTGCTACCCAGGGTCCCGTCAATCTTTCTGGCTTCATCCACCAGGGTATCCAGCTCTCTTCCGGTGACGTCATAATCTTCCCTGAGGGAGTCGTGCGACTGGTTCATAAGCTGGCCAAAGAATTCAATGTCTCCCTTGTTTAGTGCTTCGATGGCAGAGAGTGTGCGGCCGTTTTCAGAGATGACATGTCTTGCACGTTTCTGTTCAACTTCATCGGTAATCAGGTGGGCAAGTGAATTGAATTCTTCCAGGTTCAATTCACTCAGATTTCTGATATTATGTTCTTTGCGAATGGCCTCTACGGCCGATTCACATTGTGCCCTTCGCTCGTTGTATTTTGAATCGGCCAAACCCCTTCGTTTATTGGTGTTGGCGATTACGATCTTCATGCCGTCCAGCTTCAGGGGTACCCTTTCATAGTCCAGTGTATCACAGTTCAGGAAAAGGGCATGATCGGCTGCACCCATGCCCGAAGCAAACTGATCCATGATCCCGCAATTGACTCCCACGAAAATGTTCTCTGCCTTCTGAGAGAGCTTGACCAGTTCCATGCGATCCATTCCAAATCCGAACATCTGGTTCATGGCAAACGCAGTTACCATCTCAATGGAGGCCGAGGAAGAGAGCCCGGCTCCATTGGGAATATCACCGGAGTACAGAAGGTCTACACCCTCTACCTCCAAGGCACTTTTCCTGAACTCATTCAGTACTCCGACCGGGTAATTGATCCACGCTTTTCCTTCCTTTTCAAATGGCTCATCGAGGTTTACTTTAGCCCTGTGGTCAAAATTAGCAGTGGCAAAGTGCAGGATCCGACCCTGATTTTTTCGGACCAAAAGGTAGGTGCCAAATGAGAGGGCGCACGGGAAAACATATCCTCCGTTATAGTCGGTATGTTCACCGATCAGGTTCACCCTGCCGGGGGAGAAATAAACATTGATATCACCAGCCACCCCGCCATATAAATTGATAAACGATTCTTTTAATTCGTCAATATTCATTGGGTCATAAATAATGTTCGACAGCCAAATGTAGAAAAAAATATCAGATCCATTTTCTATAAACCAATTTTAGTACATTTATATATTCATGAAACGAATCAATGCTCGCTGGTTTCTTGTTCCATCCTTGGTGGTGCTGCTGTTTACAACCATTCTCAGCATCACCGTTCCCCGCGAATTGATCCATGTGGAGATCAATGGGTGGCATACCCCATTTCAGGATCAACTATTCAAACTGTGGACCCTGATGGGTGATGGATGGGTGGTCCTTGTGGTAGTACTGATACCCCTGGGGATTAAGATCCGATACAGCCTGGTTTTGTTTGCAGGGTATGCGATTTCAGGACTTACGGCACAATTGATGAAAGGTTTGTTTTTCAGTGGGACCGCCAGACCGGTTAATTATTTCAAGATCAATGGCATTGATTATGACCTCTACCTGGTTCCCGGAGTGGACCTGCATAGCTGGCATAGTTTTCCTTCGGGCCATACGGCTACAGCATTTGGTGTATTGTTTGGATTATCGTTAATTTTACGATCCAGATTGGGCCAGTTCATGGCATTTGTACTGGCCACAGGTGTTGGTTATTCAAGAATGTATCTTTCCCAGCATTTCCTGATGGATGTGACTGCAGGAGCACTTGCAGGGCTGGTGGGAGGATACATCGGCTGGTGGTGGATACAGAGGTATGAAAAGGAATGGCTTAATAAATCTTTACTAAAGTTACTGATCAGATGAATACACCTTACAGGAGAGTATTTGTATACCTGGGAATTATATCATTTGCAGTGTTGTTCTTCCTGCCTTTCCTGGGATCAGTTCATCTGTTTGACTGGGATGAAATCAATTTTGCTGAATCAGCCAGAGAGATGATAATCACCGGCGATTATGTAACAGTTCAAATCGATTTTGAGCCCTTCTGGGAGAAACCACCATTGTTTTTCTGGCTACAGGTGGGTTCAATGAAATTGTTTGGAATCAATGAATTTGCTGCACGTTTTCCCAATTTTTTGTGTGGGATAGCAACATTGGTTATGCTTTACTTCCTTGGAAATCGCATCCACGGTCACCGTTTCGGACTGCTGTGGGTCCTTTCATTTGGTTCCGCCATCCTGCCGTTCTTCTATTTTAAATCCGGGATTATCGATCCATGGTTCAACCTGTTTATCATAATGGGCATGGCCTGGTTCATTTTTTATCTGGATCCGGAAAGAGAGAAAGCAAGGAACCGAAATGTCGCACTATCAGCATTCTTTTTCGGATTGGCGATTCTAACCAAGGGTCCGGTAGCGATCCTGGTTTTTTTGATCTGTTTCCTGGTATTCCTGGCCATAAAACGTTTCAGGGTTTCAACTTCAGCCCGACATGTGGGGCTATTCATCCTGGTTGTGACACTTACAGGCGGAACCTGGTTCCTTCTCCAGGTGCTAGTCACATCCTGAAGGATTTCATCGACTACCAGGTTCGACTGCTCGCAACGGGTGATGCCGGCCACAGCGGATTTTTCGGATATCACTTCGTGGTGGTTCTGTTGGGCGTTTTTCCTGCTTCAGTAATTGCCATGAAAAGTTATACCAAGAAGTCTGAGAATACGGAGCTGCAAAGGCTCTTCAAACAATGGATGTATATCATGTTCTGGGTGGTTATCATTCTATTTACAATAGTAAAAACCAAGATATTACATTATAGTTCACTGACCTATATCCCCCTGACATTTCTGGCGGCATGGGTATGGGAGAAATGGATTGACAGGAAAATTGAGATCTCGGGCTGGCAGGTTGTCCTTATCCTGATCGTTGCAGTGATTCATGCCGGACTGGTCATAGCACTCTCCCTTATAGCGACACATCCGGAATGGTTGGTTGCAAAGGACTTTGCATTTCTGGATTCTTTTGCCAGGGGAGCACTTAAAGCAGGAGTTCACTGGAGTGGATACGAATGGCTTATCGGTCTGTTTATGATCCTGGGTGTTGGGATAGCGGCCATCCAGATCCAACGGCGCAATCCCACAGGCATGGTTGTTTTGCACCTGGTTACTTTGCTGTTTGTGGCTGCCTCCATTTATCTGTTTACTTCGCGAATAGAAGGGTACTCACAACGGACAGTCATTAATTTCTATAAAGGGCTTCGTGGCCAGGATGTATATGTCAACACCCTGGGTTTTAAAAGTTACGCACAACTATTCTATTTTGATAAGCAACCCGGTGATGAGGGATTTGATGACAGTGTTGAGCGGTTGATGACCATTGACCTCGACAGGGATGCATATTTTGTGATCAAAATGGATAAGAGAGAGAGGTATCTGGAAATGTACCCCGAACTGGAAGTGTTGTATGAGAATAATGGTTTCGTATTTACAGTTAGAAGAGCCGGATTGAAAGATGATAAACGGGAATAGGGTTACGGTAGTATTGCCCGCATATAATGCTGCGAAAACACTTGAAAAGACATACAGGGAGATCCCTTTTGATATCGTGGATCATGTGATCCTGGTGGATGACCTCAGCAGTGACAATACTTTGCATGTTGCCGAGGAGCTGGGAATCAGTTACATTATCAGGCACCAGGAAAACCTGGGCTATGGAGGCAACCAGAAAAGCTGCTATAACAAAGCGCTTGAACTGGAATCCGATATTGTGGTCATGCTCCATCCCGACTACCAGTACACACCCCGACTGATCCATTCCATGTGTTATCTTATCGCCAATGGGGTCTATGAGGTTGCACTTGGCTCGCGGATCCTTGGAAGGGGAGCCCTGAAAGGTGGGATGCCCCTGTACAAATATGTCGCTAACCGGATACTGACTTTTACCCAGAACATTCTCATGAACCAGAAGTTGTCGGAATATCATACCGGATTCCGGGCTTTTTCGGGCCGGGTTCTTAACTCCATCAATTTCAATCTTAATTCCGACGATTTTGTTTTTGACAACCAGATGCTGGCACAGATCTTTTATAAAGGATTTGATATTGCTGAAATTACCTGTCCGACCCGCTACTTTGAAGAAGCTTCTTCCATCAACATGAAACGGAGTATGGTATATGGATTGGGAGTGATCAAGGTTTCCGTACAATACAGGCTGCAAAAGCTTAAACTTGGTAATTTTAGGATATTTAACTAGAATTCAGAACGATGAGAAGAGATGATATGCGCAATTCGATTTTTCTATTATTCCTATTACTGAATCCATCCATTTACGCCCAGGAAATCCCATTACCTGAACATCCCCGTCCTGATTTTCAAAGAGAGCAATGGGAGAACCTGAATGGGACCTGGGACTTTGCCTTTGATGCCCGGGAAAAGGGCATCCAGGAAGGCTGGTCTGAGGGAGAAACCACTTTTGATCAAACCATCCTGGTTCCTTTTCCCTGGGGTTCCAATCTGTCAGGTGTAAAGGATGAGGCAGATATTGGATGGTATCAGCGTGAGATACAGGTCGATCAAAGCTGGCAGGGAAAAAGAGTCTTTGTAACGATTGGCGCTTCTGACTGGGAAACCAGCATCTGGCTTGATGGTGCTTTGTTGGGCAAACACCAGGGAGGTTATGTACCATTTTCTTTTGAATTAACAGATCATATCGAATATGGAAAGGCTCAAAATTTAGTCATCCGGGCCGACGATGCCCGTCGTGATTTTACTTTGTATGGGAAACAGGGATATGGAAATGCCCGGGGCATCTGGCAAACCATTTATTTAGAAGCCAGGGGTGATGACTACCTGGATGCGCTCCATTTTTCCCCGGATATTGATAATGATAAGGTGAAAGTTACTGCATATCTATCTGAAGTTAGCGATAAGGACATATCCTTGTCATTGACAATCAGTAATCCCGGGAATCCTATAAACCATCAAACGATCATACCTGCAGGGCAGTATAAAATCAGATTTGATGTTGACATTCCTGATCCCCGTCTGTGGAATCTGGAAGATCCCTATTTATATGAGGTTGAAGCTGTATTGGAAGAGGACGTTGTGAGATCGTATTTCGGCATGAGGAAAATCTCCGTGGTAAATCTGCCCGGGACCGAATACCCCTATATTGCGCTCAATAATGAACCGGTTTACGTGCAACTGGCCCTTGATCAATCCTATCATCCGGATGGATTTTACACCTTTCCGAGTGATCAGTTTATGAAGGATGAAATTATGAGAAGCAAGTCCATTGGATTGAATGGCATACGGACGCACATCAAGGTGGAGGTGCCCCGGAAATTGTATTGGGCAGATAAGCTGGGCTTGCTGGTAATGGAAGATTTGCCCAATAGCTGGGGAGAACCCGATAAAAAGATGCAGTCCGAATCTGAATATACCTTGCGTGAAATGATTAAGCGGGATTATAACCATCCCTCCATTTTTTCCTACGTTCTTTTTAATGAAACCTGGGGTTTAAGCAGTAATACCGGAACAGACGAAAATGGAAGAACAATACGAAAATATCTCCCCGAAACGCAGTATTGGGTCGCCTCAATGTATTATTTAGCAAAGTCTCTGGATGAAACCCGGTTAATAGAAGACAATTCCATTTGTTGCGGTCGCGGACATACTGAAACCGATATCAATTCCTGGCATGCCTATCTGCCGGGCTGGATGTGGGATGAATATTTAAAGAACATGACGGAGCATACTTATGAAGGCAGCACCTTTGATTTTGAAGATGGATTTCAGCAGGGAAAACAACCCAATATTAACTCGGAATGTGGAAATGTCTGGGGCTATGAAGGTAGTACGGGCGATGTAGATTGGAGTTGGGATTACCACAGAATGATCAATACTTTCAGGACATACCCGAAAGTAGGGGGTTGGCTTTATACCGAACACCATGATGTAATCAATGAATGGAATGGCTATTGGCGATTTGACCGAACGGAGAAAATGACCGGATTGGGAGAAATTGTGGAAGGAATGAGTCTTAATGATTTACATGCTGCTGTTTACTTATCTACCGGTATGGATATTTGCAAAACAGTAGCAGGGGGTGAGAACATAGAAGTACCGTTGTATCTCTCTGTTATGACAGGAGAAAAATTTGGTGCGGATCTAAACATTTCTTATGAACTGTCTGCCACCAACTACATGGGAGAAACGGAAAAGAGTGTATCAGGCAGCCTGAAGGTCGCTTATACGCCCTGGATGCAAAAAGAACTTGAACCACTAACTGTTCAGATGCCGGATATTGCAGGAGTAGCAACCTTAAAGATGAAAGTAACCGACCAGAATGGCAAAATCCTACAACGAAATTTTATGCATTTTGAAATCATATCTGATCAAACAATACCTGATGTTACATTACTAAGCACTCCTGCAGGCAATTTTTCACAGGCAGAGTGGAGCAAAAGACAATGGAATGTTCTGGAAGGCAAGAAAGCCAATGGAGCAGGAGAAGGTTTCTTTCAATATTCTATTCCTATTCCGGAAGATGTGACATCAAAGGGCATTAAAGAAGCCTTCTTTCTGGTGGAAGTCTCCGCTAAAGAATTGTTTGTCAAAGATCAGGATGAGTATAAAAGTGGCCAGGATTTTATGAAAGGTTCCAGAGTAGCCCCAAGCGCTAATCCGAACTCCTATCCGATGACTGATGAGAGGACCTATCCATCAAAAATTTCTGTTAGCATTGCTGGACAGGAGCTCTATTCCACCACCCTGGCAGACAACCCTGCAGATCATCGGGGTGTACTCTCCTGGCATCATCAATTGAAAGATAAGAAATTGAGAGAAGCGGGTTCCTATGGCTATTTGATCAAAGTGCCCATTAAAAAGGGTATACTGAAAAATGCACTTCAAGCAGGGGAACTGGTGGTTCGACTCCAAACCGAAGGAGAAGGAGGCATAGCAGTATATGGAAAGGAATTTGGCCGGTATCCCCTGGATCCTTCTTTGGTAATAGTTCGTTAAAGATTGACCACTTTTCCCAGGTGGCTGCTTTCATAGGCAGCTTCGATGATCCGGATCACATCCCTGGCCTGTTCAGGAGTTACCTCAATCGGGACATTCAAGCGAATGGCTTCATATACATTGTCGTAGAATGCCATATAATTTCCCGGTTGGGTAGGATAGGCTTCTTCCAGGCGATCTCCATTGAACTCCGTGTTGATCTTCCCCCAGGCAGATTCGGGTTCCTCCCCCCATGCTTCAGAACCGGGTAGCACTCCCGATTTCAATGCCTCCTCCTGGGGATCATTCTCCCATTTCAAATAGCTGCCTTTGGTTCCGTGCAGGATAAAACGAGGACCCGGTTCTCTCACCAGGTAACTGCTGCGTAACAAACATTTGAATGCCGGGTAGTGTAGGAAAAGGTCATAGCTGTCATCTGCCCTGGCCCCGTCACGAAGCATGCGGCTATCGCAAAACAACCTGTCAGGCATTCCAAACAGATGGAGTGCCTGCTCCACCAAGTGTGACCCCAGGTTATACAGGGCTCCTGTTCCAGTTGATTGTTCTTTCCAGGAGGACTCCTTGATATAATTTCGGTAGCGGTCGAGGTGAGATTCAAACTCCACCAGTCTGCCCAGCTTCCCGGCTTCAATGATCTCCTTGACCGTTAAGAAGCCCCCATCCCAGCGCCTGTTATGAAAAACAGAGAGCATAACACCTTTTTGCCGTGCCATCCTGATCAGTTCATCGGCATGGGTGGATATGAGTGTAAAAGGTTTTTCAACCACCACATGTTTTCCTGCGCCAATAACTTTCGCCGCCATCTCGAAATGCAGATGGTCCGGGGTATTTACCACCACAAGCTCAATATCCGGATCACCCAGGATGGAATCAAAATCCCGTACTATGATCGAGTCCGGATGTTTTCCAACCGAAATTTCTCTGCTCCTTTCAAGAATCTTTGTAATTTTAAATCCTGGATGTGTTTCGAGCAATGGACCGTGAAATACCAGTCCTGACATTCCGTAGGATGAGAGAGCGACGTTAATTTTATGCATAGTGGAAGAATTAAATCACTAAGTTAATTATGTTCAGGGATACTACCATAACCGCCACAGTGAAAAAACGGGAGCTGATCATATTCCTGGTTTGCTTTCTGGCTGCATATGTTTTGAATGTGATCGGGATCATCAAAAACCACACTTCTGCCCTGGAATTATTCACCCAGCTCCATGTAGTTTTTCTTGTGAGTCTTATCTTTTATGGGGCAGTGGTCATACTCAGGGTCTTATATTACATGGTTTCCCGGTTTTGGATCAGGAAGTGACAGATATCCATGTTTAGAAAACTACCTTTTTATTCGCTCCTGCTTCTGATCCCGGCTCTCTTTTATTCGTGTACCTACAGGTTCTATCCCACAGGTTGTGAAAATCCCGTTCCGGGAAACATGGCGAAGTACTCAACACTGGATTCCTCCCTCGCTGAAACCAGTGGCTTGCTTTACCTCAATGGAAATATGTGGAGCTTCAATGACAGCGGGGGAGAAGCTGCTCTTTACTGTTTTAACAAGGACAATGGCAGTGTAATAAGGAAAACCATCATCAGCAATGCAACCAATATTGACTGGGAGGACATCACTGAGGACGATCACTATATATATGTTGCAGATGTTGGCAACAACTTTGCCACCAGGGACACGGTAATCATTTACAGAATTCCGAGAACCCGCCTTCTATCAGGTGATCCGGCCATATCCCATGATGGCATCATTTCGGTATCATTTAATGAACCTGTTGAACGAAATCCCAGGGGTTTTTAATCCCATGATTGCGAGGCACTGTTTGCACACAAAGATTCACTCTATCTCTTTTCAAAGGACTGGGTCCATGAAACAACCTCGGTTTATATTATTCCCAGTAAACCAGGTCATTACCATGTTAATCGGCGGCACCAATATGATGCCCGGATCCTCGTTACCGGGGCAGACCATTATCCGGAACAGAAACAGGTAGCCCTGGTGGGTTACAGAAACTATCTCCCCATCATCATCAGTTACGGTTATCAGGATGACCCGGGCAAAATAGAATGCGGGGGGAAGGCAAGGATCTACCCGTTAAAGAGGGGACGACAGGTGGAGGGGATTTGCTACGATCCCCGGGGCAAACTCTATATCTCTGCGGAGAAGGCCTTGCAGAAACAAACTCTTTTTAAGCTGGGCAGATCCTATCAATAAGGTTTAGTTTAGTTCATTACCTTTGCCATGATTTAATTAAAAAAATGCACCGCTATTCGATGGGGGAGGAACAGAATATATTTGAAGGTGGAAGAAAGTTACCACTGGTGGAGGAGTTTTACACCATCCAGGGTGAAGGCTATCACACAGGGAAGGCAGCTTATTTCATAAGAATCGGAGGTTGTGATGTGGGTTGCAGCTGGTGCGATACCAAGTTTTCATGGAACCCATCCCTGCATCCTTTGGTTCCGGCAGAGCAGATCGTAGAACATGCCTCTTCACACCCGGCTTCATCTGTGGTGGTGACCGGGGGTGAACCTTTGATGGTCAATATGGATTACCTGACAACACTCTTAAAACAGAAAGGAATTGAGACATTCCTGGAGACCAGCGGGGCTTATCCCTTAAGTGGCCTCTGGGACTGGATCTGTCTCTCTCCCAAGAGAAATTCCCCTCCTGTAGAGGAGCTTTTTGACAGAGCCCATGAACTGAAGGTCATCATTGCTTCGGAAGAGGATTTTAGCTGGGCCATTGAAAATGGATCCCGGGTGGGTGAAGGGTGTAAACTGTTTCTCCAGCCGGAATGGAGCCGGCGGGAAGCCATCCTTCCTGCCATCATTAGATTTGTGAAAAATAATCCTCACTGGATGATCTCCCTTCAGGCCCATAAATACATGAGGATCCCATAAAACCTATTAACTGATGAAAAAGGCCTGGCTGATCATTTTTCTTCTGGCACTTGAAGTGTGTTCCATCGCCCAGCAATATAGCTCCGGTTCAAAAAAAGCGATCAAAAGGTTTGAGGAGGCCCGGACCCTCTTCCAGGCAAGGGATGATGCCAGTGCAGAACAGGCGCTTTTAAAGGCCATCAAGGCTGACCGTCATTTTGTGGAGGCGTACCAGCTACTGGCCCAGATCTGCTACGATCATGGCAGGGTTGAAGATGCCATCGGGCATTATGCCACTTCGCTTGAGATCGATCCCAAAGGGAATCCTGACGGATACCGTTTGCTTGCCGGACTCACCATTTTGACAGGTGATTATACCAGGACACTTGAGCTTATCGATAAATTCCTCTCTTTTCCGCCGGAGGAAGTCAGAATGCGTGATGCCGGTGTAACCATCAAAGAAAACTGCCATTTTGCACTAAAGGCTATGGAGCAACCGGTCCCGTTCCACCCGGAGAACCTGGGTGATTCTGTAAACTCGGCTTATAACGAGGTCTGGCCCTCCCTTTCAGTGGATGAAAGCATGCTTATGTTTACCGTGATGTTGCCCCGGAATCCGGAGGCCGGAGAATATCCTTTAAACCTCCACGAGGATTTCTTTTACTCCTTAAAAAGTGAGAATAAGTGGAATGGAAGAATTAACGCCGGTGTCCCATTGAATACTCCTGATAATGAGGGAGCGCACACCATGACTGCAGATGGCAGGTTGCTCTATTTCACTGCCTGTAACCGCAGGGACGGAAAGGGTCAATGCGATCTGTACATATCCAGGTGGGAGAGTGTAAATTGGAGTGCTCCCGTGAACCTCGGGTTGCCTGTAAATTCAAGGTACAGCGAAAAACATCCCACCATATCTGCTGATGGACGGGTGTTGTATTTTTCATCCGACCGGCCAGGAGGGAAGGGATCCTATGACATATGGGTTTCAACAAAAACAGGGAATCAATGGACCGATCCGGTCAACCTGGGAGATTCCATCAATACACCAGGCCTGGAACAATCCCCGTTTATTCATCCGGATCAGCAGACCCTCTTTTTCTCATCTGCCGGCTGGCCGGGAATGGGGCAGGGTGACCTTTTCGTGTCCAGGCTGGCCCCGGATCACTCATGGTCAACACCTACTAACCTCGGATATCCGATAAATACCTGTAACGATGAGCTCGGTCTCACGGTCAATGCACGGGGAGACCGTGCCTACTTCGCATCGGACCGGCAATCGGGTAAGGATACAGATATCTATACATTTGAATTACCACCGGCTGCAAGGCCGGTACTTGTCTCTTACATGAAAGGAAGGGTGTATGATTCCCGCAATATGAAAGGACTCAAGAGTGTTCTGCAGCTCATTGACCTGGAAACAGAGGAGACTGTAATGGAGATGGAATCAGAGGCCGGAGAAGGAGATTACTTAATTTCCCTCCCTACCGACAGGGCTTATGCACTTAACGTTTCTGCGGAGGGTTACCTGTTTTATTCGGACCACTTTTCATTCAAGGGAGAGCATAGCAGGAGGGATCCGTTTCGCAGAGATATCCCGCTGGATCGGATCATTGTGGGGAGCAGTGTTGTATTAAACAATGTTTTTTTTAAAACTGATTCCCACGAATTGCAATCTGTATCCGAAGTTGAGTTGAATAAGGTATACGAATTCCTTCAGAACAATCCATCCATTGCAATAGAGATCAGCGGACATACCGATAATACCGGTAGTGCCGGGCATAACCAAAAACTCTCCGAGCAAAGGGCACGCTCGGTGGTTAATTACCTGGTGGATATGGGGATAGATATAGAACAGCTGAAGCCTGCTGGTTATGGGGACCGGAAACCTGTGGCCGATAACATATCGGAGGAGGGACGGGCAAAGAACCGGCGAACTGAACTTAAGATCATTGAGAAAAGTTATCTTTGAAACCTGTGTCAGGAATGATGAATCTTCTATTTCGAGAAATACCTGATTATCTGAAGGATAAATCCACGATCATCACGCAGGTGATGTTTGTCTCCATATTTGCCCTGGTATTTATAAATATCTATTCGCCCTTCAACGCTTCCTCCTGGTTCGAGGTTGGCAGGATTGAATTCTTCTTCTATTCCAGTGCATTTATCCTGTCAGGCATGCTGATCATTGTGTTGAGCAAATTGATCTTTGTTCTGCTCACCGGAAGAGTCCGCTTTACCTATCTCCTGTTCGGCATCTGGCATTTCATTGAGCTCGTTTTGCTCTCTGTGGCATACCTGGTGGTCGACCTTGTCCTGCTTAAATCAGGAGCAGAACTCATCGAGCGCTTTACCAGCCTGCTCTTTATTACACTGCTGGTTCTTGCAATTCCTTACTCCCTTTCCTGGCTGTGGCTTTCTCTGAAGGATAAGCGCACAACACTGGAGAATCTGACGGAGAATACTTCCCAGGAATTCAAAGAGAAACAAATGGTCATTTTCAGGGATGAGACTGAAAAACTGCGCTTTTCCATCAAGTCCAGGGATATTCTTTATGTGGAATCCACCGATAATTATGTCACTGTCCTTACCAATGAGAAGGGAAAACTTAAAAAGATCATGCTACGTAATACCATGAAGCGACTGGAAAAAGAGCTTGAGGGCACACTTATTCAGCGGTGTCACCGTTCCTACATGGTCAATTTTGAAAACATCAAACTGGTGAAGTTAATCAGTGCCAACCTTTACATCTACATGGATTTCCCGGAAGAGATCCGCATTCCGGTGTCACGGACCTATGCTGAACATGTCCATGAATTTCTGAACCGGGTTTCTCTGTGATCTGCGCTGGTATCCTGACATTAGTGTACGGCTAGAAACTACTTGTTATTATGATAAATTACACAAGGCACATA
>Ga0255379_10144_pt1 | contig 12958 bp, 12 predicted proteins | sample ANMaggSeSYBR01I3_FD_182105 | JGI IMG/M metagenome (GOLD analysis project Ga0255379, IMG submission 182105) | Sediment cell enrichment communities from methane seep in Santa Monica Basin, California, United Staets - ANME aggregate JGI... | ecosystem: Environmental > Aquatic > Marine > Cold seeps >... | reverse complement strand
GACATTTTAGGGTAGTGCATTTAATCCCCTGCTGATGTGAGATTTTTTCGCCACACTTTGTGCAAATACAAAATCCCCCTGTGCCATAAGAACCACCTTTATTACGGCCCCTTCCGCCACCAGGGCCGGATCCTTGACCTTGGCCCATACCTTTTCCAGACTTGTTCATAATACCTTAAGATAATTCAAGCTATTTCTTTTCGGTTTTGGAGAGCCGATCTTCAAGTGCAGACAATTGATCTTTGAGAATCCTGATCTCGTTTTCAATCAATGTCTTTTCGGATACATCAGAAGTATTTCCAGGGTTATAACTTCCATAGCCACCTCTGAATCCAAAACCGCCTCCCCGGCCATAACCCGGGCCACCATGGAATCGCCTTCCATATCCCCCACCCCTGTTCGAAAATGAGTTCATATAACCAGGATCTTCATTGCCGGTGCAATATCCCATCCCTCTTCCTGTTTTTGGTCCTTCACCCGATGGACCTGTTCTGTCACCTCTTGGCATCATTACCTCCTTTTTTAATTTGTTTTAAATGCAACATTTACCATGACCAAAACCTCCGGCCAGATTTAATAATCTTTTTGAATGACATGAAGGACATTCTGTAATGGATTGCTTAAAACTTGTTTTAAACATATGTCCACAATCCTTGCATTGGATAATATTCACCCTGAAATGAACCTTGCCACCTCCTATTGTAAGGGTCTTCCCCAGTATAATAAAGTCAGCTACTTTTTTTCTTGCTTTTTCAATTAACCGGGAAAAAGTAGAACGGGAAATTTCCATTTCATCGGCTGCTAATGCATGTGACAAGCCCAATTGATCAGCCAGTCGAAAGGCTTCAAATTCATCCAGTGTCAAAACAATCTGCTCAAGATTACGGCCTCTTACTCCAATTGGTTTGAAATCGGAATAGAGAGGTGGTTCATGTACGATTCTATTAAACTGAGGTCTTGGCATAATATATATAATTACAAATATAATGCACATATGTGCATTATGCAAATATTCTAATACCCATCTGTCGTCTTACAAAAAAGGTTTCAATTGTTTGTATTTCTCTATTGTCTCAGCTTCATACGACGGATTATACAAAAGTGAGGCAGGATGGTATAAAGGATATATCTTTTGGCCCTTTAAAATCAATAATTTACCAAATTCAACTTTTGTATTATTCCCCTGTGGTTCCAACAGATCAATATGATATTTTTGTAAAACCTTTTGTGCAGAATAGGTCCCTAAAGGTACAATAACTTCAGGTTGAATTAATGAAATCTCTTCGTCCAGGAATTGACTACACAATTCAATTTCACTCATTTTGGGTTTGCGATTATTCGGCAACATACATTTAACCAGATTGGTCATAAAAACCAATTCCCGCTCAATCCCCGCTGCAATTAGCAATTTATTAAATACTTGTCCCGAGGGACCAATAAACATTCTATTATCCAAATCTTCCTTTACACCAGGCGAAAGCGCAACAAACATGATGCGGGCTTCAATATTCCCTTCACCTGTAAGTGCATGCTTTCGTGTAGATGACAAACTGCAACTTTCACAACTCCTGATTTGATAGTTGAGAATCTCCAGCGCCTCTTGCTTTTCTTGTCTATTTAACAAACTTCAAAGTGGATTTTTTAGATATTTATTGCTCCTTTTTTGTAATCTGAATCATTGAGATTGCGGCTTCGGCAGCCTTAATAATCATGGGTTTCGTGGGTGCGCTGGTAAGTAAAGGATGTGTACCTATCTGAAAAGAGACAAGCTCGTATATTGTGATACTTTTTTGAATGATCAAACCAATGATATTGATGATCTCACCAGCTAAGTCTGATCCCCATACTTCTCCGCCAAGTACTGTCCCATCTGAAGGAGAAAAATACAATTTAACGGTCATAGGTGATGTCCCTGGAATGGTTCCGGGATGTCTGTCAACATCAGTGAATTTTGTACATAAAAAATCGATATTAGCTTCATTTGCACTTCTTTCATCAATACCGGCAGCAGCCATCGCCAATCCGTTTATCTTGGTTGAAAATATACCCAATGTTCCGCTAAAGGGTTTTTTAATTTTAACGCTGAATAAATTGTAACCCAACACCCGCGCTTCGGCAGTTGCGGTAGAAGCAAGCATGATTTGATCGCTGCGACCGGTTAGAAAGCCTATGGTCTGAGAGCAATCACCAACAGCACTGACATCTTTTACTGATGTGCGTTCGTAACTGTCTACTTTGATTGCTCCCATTACATTTAAAGGTAATCCGGCTTTTTTAGCAAGTTCTGAATTAGGCGTGTACCCTACCGAAATAATTACAGCATCTGCTGCAATTTCTTCACCACCTTTCAATATTACTTTTTCTACAAAACCGTCTTTATTGCCTATAATTTCTTCTACTAAAGATGAAGTACGAACATTAGTAGTAGTTTTTTCAAGCTGTTCTGTTGCTATTTTGCTTAACTCTTCGGAAAATGCCTTAGAAAAACAAGTTTTTTCACTTTCAATCAAAGTGATATTATTATCATGATGTAATGCAAGCTGTTCTGCTACTTCAGCACCAATAAACCCACCCCCTATGATCACGATGTTCTTTTTGTCCTTCAACTCCTCGAAAAGCCTCTGGATATAACTGTAACTTTTTTTAATATAGTATACACTCTTCATCTCATAACCACGAATGAATTTAGCTATCACAGGCGTAGAACCTGTGGCAAAAACAAGTTTATCATAATGGCAAATATCCCCTGATTTCAGGCTTACTGACTTTTCTTCTATGTTAACTTCATTGACAGGATCGACAATCACCTCTCCCCCCAGATCTTTAAACGGTTTCAGCCCCATCATATTTTTTTCCACAGAACCCAGATCGTGAAAAACATAAGGAATACCACAGGGTATCAGTCCTTTTTCCTCTTCCGTTATGATGAGAACCGATTTATTGGAATTTTGCTTTTTCACGGTTACTCCCGTTACCACACCGGCAGGTCCTGCCCCAATAATAATTACGTCATAATTCTTCATTTTCAATTCTATTTTTTTGAGTATTAACTTTATAATATTTTCTGCAAAAATATTGCACATATGTTCATTATACAAATTTATTTACCTATTTTTATATGAAATATGATGTGATATGAACCTTCGAAGAGTTTTATTAACTGTAGTTGCCATTTTATTGGCCGTAGGTATCAATGCTCAGATAGCAAACAGAACCGAACTTTGTCAGCAGATTCCCAATCTATCCCTGGAACAGCAACAAAAAATTGACAAACTAAGTGCCACACATCAGAAAACAATGGATGAGTTGCGCGCACAGTTCTACGCCGAGCGTGATGGTGTAATAGCGTCTGGTTATAAAACACAGATGAACACCGAAATGCTGAACCATTACAACAACATTTCTGGCATCCTTACTTCTGACCAGCAAATATGGTTCGACCAATCTTGTAATGTAAACAGTAGAGGAGGAAATTACTATGCTACAGGTTTGAGACGTGGCCAGGGGTATGGGCTTGATCAGGGGTATGGACGTGGTCAGGGGTATGGACGGGGCCAGGTTTATTATGGACGGGGCCAGGGGTATGGACAAGGCCAGGGGTATGGACGAGGCCAGGGGTATGGACGAGGCCAGGCTTATGGACGGGGCCAGGCTTATGGACGGGGCCAGGGGTATGGACGAGGCCAATGGTATGGACGAGGCCAGGGGTATGGACGAGGCCAGGGCAGGCTTATCTATTAAGCCGGAACATTCACTTTGTTGTCTCCTGACAGCATGCTGTCAGGATTAAAATGTGAGTTATTTGTCTTAAATTTGAAGAGCACAAATGAATCACATTTTATATGAAGAATATCTCCACCATCTTTCTGCTGTTTTTTGTCGTAAGCCTTACATTTTCACAGGTCGCCCTGGGTGACAAGGTGCCTAATTTCAATGCACTTGATCAGGATGGCTCTAAATGGGTGTTGAAAAAGCAGCTAAAGTCGGTCGATTATCTGGTCATCTATTTCTATCCGGCTGCTTTTACCGGTGGATGCACCAAACAGGCATGCAGTTACCGGGATCAGAAAGGTGACCTCGCCAGGGCAGGGGCTCAGGTAGTAGGCGTTTCGGGCGATAAACCTGGAACCTTGGGGCTCTTCGCATTGGAGCACCAGTTAAATTTCACACTGCTTTCAGATGAATCGGGAGAGATCGCAACGCTTTTTGATGTTCCACAGAATGAGGGTGGTACCATCAACCGTGAGGTAAAAGGGCAGGCGCTGGATCTGATCCGTGGGACCACAATCCAACGGTGGACCTTCATTCTCGACCAAAAGGGGAATCTGATTTACAAAGATACAGAGGTGGACGTTGCAGCTGACAGTAATAAGGTGGTTGAATTCTTAACCTCATTAGTTGTAAACTTTATTTAGAAAGCTTCTAATTAACCACGATAGTTATTTCCAAATTTAAAAATAGTCACGATTTTTTCATATTTTGGTTAGTGACTCCAATGGATGATACAAGCCTGCAAGCATGTTATTTGCTTGATGTTTAGTGAGCTGGAGGAGTCTAGTTGCGAATCCTAAATGAAGCGACCATGAAGCCAACCTTCCTGTTTGGGTTTGATATCGGTTCAATTTCAATCAATACCGTTGTCATGGACTACGACGGTAAGATTATTGAGGAGCGGTACGACTACAACCACGGAAAACCCTTCGAAAAACTTAAAGAGATCCTTGATATCCTGGAGAAGAGCTATTCCAGGGAGCAGTTTGGACATATCAGTTGTGCCGGAACAGGTGGCAAACTGGCTGCTGAACTTCTTGGTGGCACTTATGTCAACGAGATTGTTGCCCAGTCCGGTTCGGTCTCCCGCCTCTACCCTCAAGTCAGGACCATCATCGAGATGGGTGGGGAGGACTCCAAGCTGATCTTTATGGATGAGGTGGACAACAACGCTTCACGACTTTCCGATTTCGAATTGAATACCCTCTGTGCTGCCGGCACCGGCTCATTTCTCGATCAACAGGCCAACAGGATCGGTATCTCCATTGAAAAGGAGTTTGGTGAACTCTCACTCAAATCAGACGATCCTCCAAGAATTGCCGGTCGCTGCAGTGTTTTTGCAAAGAGCGATATGATCCACCTTCAGCAAATTGCAACACCGGTACATGATATTGTAGCCGGATTGTGCTTTGCTGTGGCCCGCAATTTCATTAGTTCACTGGGCAGGGGTAAAACCATCAAATTTCCGGTGATGTTCCAGGGGGGAGTCTCCTCCAACATCGGTATGGTCAGGGCCTTCAGGGAACTTCTGGGTGCAAAAGGGGATGACCTCCTGATACCCGAACACAACACCTCCATGGGTGCCATTGGTGCTGTATACCACCATCTTGAAGAGGGTGCTAAGGAGGAGACCCCCTATAAGGGAACAGCCAAACTCGATCACTATATTCATAGCGAAAAATCGAGGGGGAAATCCTTTGAGCAGCTAACTCCTCCCGAATCGGATATTCAAAAGGAGGTGTATAAGATCCCTGAATCGGAGGAGCCATATGAAGTCTACCTGGGACTTGATGTCGGTTCTCTGAGTACCAACGTAGTGTTGATTGATGAGCAGAACCGCGTGATCGCACGCAGGTATCTGTCCACCGCCAGTAAACCACTTGAAGCCATCCGGCTCGGGATGTCGGAGATCTTTGAGGAGGTGGGCAACCGCGTTGTGGTCAAAGGGGCTGCTACCACCGGTTCGGGACGATACCTCACAGGAGATTTTGTTGGAGCCGACCTGATCCGCAATGAGATCACATCCCAGGCCACTGCCGCCATCGCCTTTGACCCGGAAGTGGATACTATTTTTGAGATCGGCGGACAGGATTCCAAGTATATCAGTATTGACAACGGCGTGGTGGTCGATTTCGAGATGAACAAGGTATGTGCTGCAGGAACAGGATCCTTCCTGGAAGAACAGGCCGAAAAACTGGATATCAATATCATTGAGGAGTTTGGTGAGATGGCTCTGGGAGCTAAAAAACCGGCCGGACTGGGCGACCGCTGCACGGTGTTTATGGAATCGGATCTGAACGCGTTCCAGCAGAAAGGTGTTGAGAAGGAGAACCTGGTGGGCGGACTGGCCTACTCCATTGTGTACAACTACATCCAGAAGGTGGTCCGGAAGAAAAGGATAGGCAATCATATCCTGTTCCAGGGTGGGGTAACCAACAACCGGGCCGTGGTGGCCGCCTTTGAAAAGGTAACGGGAAAAAAGATTCATATTCCACCCCACTTTGATGTAACCGGGGCCATTGGTGCCGCCATGCTGGCACGCGACCATATCAAAAAGAACAAACTGCAGACAAAATTCAAGGGATTTGATATCAGTAAGATCCCTTATACCGTGGACAAATTCACCTGTAAGGCCTGCTCCAACCAGTGTGAGATAAGGAGGGTCAGGATCGAAGGTGAGAAGAGGCCGCTCTATTATGGTGGAAGGTGCGAGAAGTATGAACTGGATGATCGCAAAGGCAAGGGCCAGGGTATCCCCAACTATTTTGAAGAACGGATTGGGATGCTCACCGAAGGGTTCGAACCAGGAGCCGATCCGGAAAAAATCACCATTGGGATCCCGCGCGGACTGATGGTTTTTTACCAACAGTTCCCTTACTGGAGCACCTTCTTCAATGAGCTGGGATTCAATGTGGTAGCTTCGGAGGAGACCAGCAATCAGACCGTGAAGAAGGCGCTGAACATGATTGTGGCCGAAACCTGTTTCCCGGTGGAGGTGATGCACGGCCATATCTACGAGATGCTCGAGGAGAAGATAGATTACATTTTCACCCCCTTTATCATCAATTCAAAGGCCGAGAAAGACAATCCCACTTCCAATGCCAATTGTCCCTGGGTGCAAACTGTTCCCTTTATGGTTAAAGCCTCCATTCCGGAAGACCAGAGGGAGAAGTTACTGAGTCCCTCTCTCAATTTCCGCTACTACGGAAAGGTGGTTGAAAATGAACTGTACTCTTACTTCGGGAAAAAATTCAAACTCAGCAGAAAACGAATTGCAGCAGCCATGAAAAAGGCCGATGCAAAACAGGATCAGTTTGAGGAACGTGTTAAGGCAAGGGGCCGTGAGGTGATGGCTTCACTTCCGGCAGACAGTGAGTGTCTGGTTATTATCGGACGCCCATACAATACAGGCGATCCTGCCCTTAACCTAAGCATGGTGGATAAGCTGATCAACCTGGAGGTACTCCCCATTCCAATGGATTACCTGCCCCTGGCTGAAGAGGGAATTACAAAGGATTACAACAAAATGTACTGGCCCAATGGTCAGCGCATCCTGGCAGCTGCAAGGATCATTGCCCGTGACGACCGCCTGCACGGCATCTACATGGGAAATTTCAGATGCGGTCCCGACTCTTTCCTGGCCCATTTTGTACATGAGGAGATGGCCGGTAAACCCTATATGGAGATTGAGATTGATGAACATGGTGCCGATGCCGGGATGATTACCCGTTATGAAGCATTCCTTGACAGCCTGAAGGGCTCCAGGATTAGTCATAAAAAGAAGAGAGAGGTCTATACCCCTGGTCAAATGATCTCATCACCCATGAAGGACAGGATACTCTATTTTCCTTATATGAACGACGCCTCCTATGTGATGGCGGCTGTTTGCAGGAGTTTTGGAATTAATTCTGAGTCACTGCCCATGCAGACCCAGGAGGAGCTGGACATTGCCAGGAAATACACCTCGGCCCGGGAGTGCTTCCCCATGATCTGTACCACCGGTTCATTTCTAAAAAAACTGATGGAACCTGAGGTGGATCCTGCTAAGGTCAGTTTTTTCATGCCCGACCACAATGGTCCTTGCCGGTTCGGACAGTACAACCGGTTTCAAAGGGTACTGTTTGACAGACTCGGTTATAACAAGACAGAGATCATCGCACCCAGCAACGACGGTTCCTATGAAGATATCTCGGGTGGACATGGCTCCAGGTTCCGGCTCAATGCCTGGAAAGGATTTGTTGCCATGGATATGGTCCGCAAGATGAAACAGGAGAGAAAACCCTATGAACTGATCCCCGGAAACACCGAAAAGGTCTACCAGCAGGCACTGGCCGGCCTGGTTTCCTGCATGGAGAACGGGGGCGGAGCATTAACCGACACACTGGCCAAGATAGTCTACTCTTTTACCCAAATACCACTCTCCAACGGCAGGCGAAAACCTGTGATCGCCGTGGTGGGAGAGATCTTTATGCGCGATAATGATTTCTGCAGCGCGCATCTGGTGCGAAGGCTGGAGAAATTCGGTGCCGAAACCTGGATCGCACCCTTTGCAGAGTGGCTCGCCTACTCCACCATTCGCTATACGCGTGACAGCAAGTGGAAAGGCGATTTCAAAGGGGTGGTAAAATCCAAACTGCAGGAGTATTTCCAGGAGCGAACCGCCAGCAAAATTGTTAAACCGTTTCACGGACTGTTCGATGAGGACAAGGAGGTTTCTGTGAGGGAGATGCTTAATGCCTGCGGCCCCTATGTGCACCGTCACTATGACGGTGATCCGGCACTGAACCTGGGCACCTCTGCCATCCTGGTGGACAGAGGGATCTCGGGTATTGCCAATATCCTTCCATTTACCTGTATGCCCGGCACCCTGGTGGCCTCGGTATCCGATCAGCTAAGGAAAGACAAAGGAGGCATCCCATATGTGAGTATTGCCTATGATGGCCAGGAGGATGCATCCATCGAACTGCGGCTCCAGGCCTTTATGCACCAGGCCTCCCAGTATGCTGAAGAGAAAGGGCTCACAAATCCTATCACACAAGCCTTCTTCAAGTAAACATTTTGGACCAGGCACTGTTATAGCTCAACACGGTGATCCCTTCCAGTCCGGGTATTGATCCCCACCCAGTCGCCGCTGATCCGGATCATCTCCCAGGTAAAACGGGTCTTCCGTTTGGGATCATTCACTGGCGAAAGCCACACTTCTGCATCCTCCTCCAGACAACTTTTCATGGAACCCGGGTTGGTACAATGGGCGGTGACCATAGTGCCATCGTCGAGGATCACATCAGCCAGAAATCGCTTGTATCTCTTCACCAGGCGACCGTGTATCAATTGGTTTTTGAACTTCATGGAATCATTATTGTTGTTCAAAGATATTAGTATTAAATTGCATATGTTGATCAAGTAAACCACCACCCCCTGAGAAGGTGGCTTTAATAACACAACCCTCTAAAAGAGGGTATAATCAGAGCGGTCTTGTTCCGCTTTACGTTCTTCCATTTATTATGCGAATTATGAAACGGGGGTAGTCATTTTGGGATTTCAGGAAGTAACAACCTTGTGACTTTTGCTTATTGTTGTGACTCTTAAAATCTATGCCCCATCTATTGTGAGATTTCTATGTCATTAGAAATAAAGAGATTAGTGTGTGCCTTTGAAAATTCGGAATGTACAGGTAAGTCACAAAATCGTGAAAAGTAACCAACCTGTGACTTTCCGTTTTCGTGAAATCGACATCCTAAACGACTTATACAAAAGGTAACAAATCAACGACACAGCCAAACTTACATGACCATCGTCTTAGACGGTGGGTTTATACGATTAACTAAAACTTATACCCATGAAACAAACCATGCTTCTCATTACCATGCTGATTATGATCTTCTCTTTCCAGGACACTCAATCTCAGAGTCTGCGTGAAAGAGTCAAGCAAAAAATGTTAAAGGATAACCTGGAAGCCCAGGCCAAAAGAGACAGCGTCAAAGCTGTTGAAGAGGGTCGCGAACCCGACAAGTCGCCCAATACAACCATGAATCATGTCTACATGGATGCCCTGGGACTCTCCAATAATGTAGCTTATGAATCAAATTACAAGTTTGATGCCTATATCCAGATGGAAATCTCCAATTACAAGAAAAATGGCAAACTGGATGACCAAGAGGTATATGATTCCTATGTGCATAAGGAAGATGCCGATTATGCCATGGAATTTAGCGATGACCAAAGCAAATCAATCATCGTTTTCGATACCAGGAACAGTGCCATGCTGATCCTGACCGAAAGCGATGGGGAGAAGACAGGTTTTGCCACCACCATCGATCCGGCAGCAATGGCCGAACGGGTCGAAGACTATGAAGAAGAGGAGGCATCTGACCTGAATCCCTATCATGCCCGGAAAACAGGGAAGAAAAAGAATATCCTGGGATACAGTTGCGACGAGTACCTGGCAGAGGATGAAGAGACAGAGGTGCATATGTGGATTTCAGAAAAACTGGGAAAAGAGATGCGCAAAGAGTGGATGAACAACCAACAGACTTTTGGGGCCATGTTTTCGCAGGCTTACGCCCTGGATGGCATGGTACTGGAGAATGATGTGCTCGACAAAGGGAATGGGAAAAGAACAGTGATGCTGGTGACCAAAATCGACCTGAACCACTCCCATACAGTGAGCACCGGCGGGTATGCCATTATGTCCATGAGAAAGAAAACCAGCGACGAATAATGGATTTCCGGTCGTTGCTGGCCGACTTTCCGTCGAGGGTAGAAAAAGATCTCCTGATCGGCGAGGTTATCAAATCGGATTCCCATTTCATCAGACTGCTCCAACTGGCCCTCCATGAAAAGGATCCCATTGCATGGAGGGCCAGCTGGGTGCTGGACGGGAGCGATGAAAAAAGACCGGGACTGGCCCGGAAACATATCTCCGGCATCGTACGGGCGCTGCCCGGAGTGGAATCGAAGGGCACACTTCGCTCCCTGCTCAGGTTGTTAACCAGGTACGATATTCCGGAAGAGGAGCAGGGATTGCTCATCGACCTCTGTTTTAACTGCCTGGTTTCGGAACAGTACCCGGTGGCTGTTAAAGCACATGCCATGCAGATCATCTACCACCATGTGCTGCTCTACCCCGATTTGAAAGATGAATTGATTGCGGTGATCGAAGATCAGGCAGAAAACAACAGTGTAGCATTCAAATCGCGGGGGAGCATCCTTATTAAACAGATGGAAAAGTTGTAATTTGGCAAATCAAACAAAAGGCGCCATCTAACCGGGCGGAGCCAACAGATGAAGAGAACTTGGAGATCCACTTTATACTATATAAGCCGGCTGTACCCGGAAACGTAGGGGCCGCAGCCAGGGCCATCAAAACCATGGGATTCGGTCACTTGAGACTTATCGATCCCTGTAACCACCTGGCCGATGAGGCGATGATGCTGGCTCATGGTTCGCACGATATTCTTCAATCGGCCAGGGTTTTTGATGATTTCGAAACGGCTGTGGCGGACCTCAACATGGTGGTATGCACCACGGCCAAAGGACGGTCGGCCAAACACGATTACCACTCCGGCAGAGAGATTTTGTCGTACCTGGAGAACAAATCTGAACAGCTTGGGAAGGTGGGTATTCTTTTCGGAACCGAGGAGAGCGGACTCCCCAACCAGCTGGTTCTGCAGTCGGATATGGCCATGAGCATTCCCATTGCAGGTAGCTACCCCTCACTGAACCTGGCACAGTCGGTGATGGTCACCGCCTATGAACTCTCCCCCCTGAACCACCTGAAGAAACCCGGAGCACCCCTCTCCAAATCGGGCGAAGGATGGGGAACATTGAAAAAACAGACAGAGCAACTGCTTACCCGCGCCGGTATTCCGGTGGGCAGTCCGCTCTACCACCGCATTATGGAGCGAATAGCCACGGTGGGGGCCAATGATATTCCCCTGTTCCTGTCGGTTATTTCACGCATTCAAAAAAACCAATAACCATGAGCCCACTGCATATCCTGATAGTACACAACGGCAAGATCCCAACACCCAAATATGGCGGCACCAGCAGGGATATCTGGTACCTGGGAAAGGAGCTGATTAAAATGGGGCACCGCATCACCTTCCTGGTGGCACAGGGGTCGGTATGTGACTTTGCAAAGGTGATCCCCATCAATCGGGATGCACCACTGGCCAGTCAGATTCCCGGAGATGTGGACCTGGTCCATTCACATATACCGGTGTGGGAACCCCTTCCAAAGCCCTATATGATCACGCTGCATGGCAACTCATCCGAAGAGCGCGAATTTGATATCAATACCACCTTTATCTCCCGCGAACATGCAGCCCGTTTCGGGAGCAAGGTATATGTCTACAATGGTCTGGGACTGGAAGAGTATGGAAAGCCACAACTGGACAATCCCCGTAAATATCTGCACTTTCTCGGCAAGGCCGCATGGAGGATCAAGAACCTCAAAGGTTGCATGCAGATCGCCAGGGATTCAGGACTCCCCCTGAGGGTACTTGGTGGATACCGGGTGAACCTGAAGATGGGCATGCGGATCACCCTCGATCCCCGAATCAGATTTGAAGGCATGGTGGGGGGAGAAAAAAAGAACCGGCTGATCAATGGTTCAAAAGCCCTGCTCTTCCCGGTACGCTGGAACGAACCGATGGGACTGGCAGTGGTGGAGAGTCTCTATTTTGGCTGCCCGGTATTTGGCACTCCATATGGTGCCCTGCCCGAACTGGTAACTCCCGAATTCGGATTTCTCAGCAATAAGAGGTCCGAACTGGTGGATGCACTGAAGCATGTGGAGGGGTATGACCGGAAAAAGTGCCATGAGTATATCTGCGACAACTTCGCATCCATCCATATGACAAAAAAATTTCTGCCCCTCTATGAAAAGGTTCTCAACGGGGAGCCCCTCAATCCAAAACCACCAAAACTTTTAAAAACAGACCAGCCCAAATTCCTGCCGTGGTATGATTAACTACAAGAATACATTCCCGTATATTTAAAATAATATTTTATATTTACGGCAACATCTGCTGCTTCTGGAGCATTTCCCATCCTGCGCTCTGTGATTGACCAACATATGGTAAATGGCAGATTTATTTTACTGGGATCTGCCAGTCCGGAACTGCTTTTCTTAAGCAATGAAACTTTGGCTGGGAGAATTGTACATGTTGAACTCACCACATTC
>Ga0255379_10017_pt2 | contig 12981 bp, 14 predicted proteins | sample ANMaggSeSYBR01I3_FD_182105 | JGI IMG/M metagenome (GOLD analysis project Ga0255379, IMG submission 182105) | Sediment cell enrichment communities from methane seep in Santa Monica Basin, California, United Staets - ANME aggregate JGI... | ecosystem: Environmental > Aquatic > Marine > Cold seeps >... | reverse complement strand
ACCCATTGTGGATTTCTAATGATTTGATATAATGATCCGGCTATAAATGAGTATTTACTCTTTTCAAATATTCCTGATCAAACCTGAACTGATGTGGTAAAATAAACCTCTTTTTGCCATTTATTCTTTGTTTTCCAAGTAGTTATGCCAAAATCAAAAAATGCTACTTTTTTACTCTATCATAAAAAGCCACGCCCTCCGGGCGTGGTCAGAGTTCAACGGCTCTGCCAGTTGAACAGGTAATTTGTTGAAAATTATAGCAGCCTAATAATGAAGACGGCCCAGTAAATAGACGGTTTTATGTTGTTCGCCAAAATAAGGAACGGGGACGAAATAACTTCCCCAACTATGCATCACAGCTTCAGGCCACCTTTGCCCGATCTCAAATCACAAAAATATCAAAATAGCCCGCTATTCCATCAACTTTTGTGATTTGAGATCGAACAAATTTGACCCAAATCTATGCGTCTACTTGGGAAAATTATTTCGTCCCCGTTCCTAAGCAAGTTTTTGTACAACTGAAGATGAATAAACTTGCTAATAGAGAAGTAGTTGTTAGAAGCAAGGAATAAAGAGTTTGGAAAATTTCATAAGTGGCTCAAGGTGCTATGAGCAGTCAGTCTGCTCGTAGCCAGTAAACCAATGCCTTCTGGGCTTAACTCAATGCCACCCCCTCTGAGGGTGGATTCTTTACTTATTTATAACGTCCCGCACTCCACGTCTAACTCCTCCTCTTCTTAAGTTTCTCTAAATAAAACTCAATATCCTCTGCCCTCAACCCTTTCAACCTATCTTCTGCCTTCAACCCTTTCAACCTATCTTCTGCCTTGAACTTTGAAAGCACCTCTTCGGGATCAAGCGCTCCTATATGAGCCTTGATATAATCTTTTTGAAATTGTTCCATGGTATACGGCATAGCTATTCCCTCCAATGAATATTTCTCTAACAATTGGTTTATTACTGTACTGCCATCATTCTTATTCCATTTGTAATTTATAGTGGACCCCAAAAATGAGACAGTGTGTTAAGGTGTGTTTCCAAGAAAAAAGGGAGGCACAAAATGAGCAGAAAAAAACACAGCAAGGAATTGAAGGCGAGAATTGCCCTTGATGCAATAAAGGGGCAGAAAACAATGTCTGAATTGGCTTCAGAATATGGGGTTCACAGCAATCAAATAGGTAGATGGAAGAAACAGTTGCTTGAGTCAGCCCCTGATATTTTTACCAGGGGAAAAGACAAAGAGACGGGAGCATCCGCAGTTTCTGACTACATGCTATTTGCTAAGTTGAATTTGGCATAAACTTTCTCTCTATCCAGTTTTTTATATTTCTGAATAATTCTGTCATAGGTACCATTGTATTTTGCACATCTGAGCTTTAAGATGTTATTTGCATTGCTCTATGTACCACCATGCTCCGGAACGTTTTAATCGAACATGAGCAATGAATTTATTTGCACTTTCAATGGCACCGCTGCCAATGTGGTAACCACCTCTCTTTGCGGCTCCATAGTCCACTTTTTCTCTGTGATTTGATAGATATCGAACCACATCTTTTATCTTCTTTTTGGCTTCAGGCGATGTAGGCTTCATCCTATTTATACCACGGATTACGCCAGTTACCTGATTATGAAATAGGCGGACGAAGGTGGCTTCTACCCACTCTTGTGCCTTCCTCGTCCCTTTACAATATTGTGCATCGGCCAATTCATGGATGTATTCGGAGCAATGATAGAAATCCAAGTCAGCTGACTTGAAGCCGAATCTAACCATCATGGCTTTGGCGTGCATCACCTCCATGTCCGTATCTTCATAGACTCGGTAGTTATGTTTATCTTTCTTTTCCCTCGTTGAACCATATTGAATAGAAGGCCTTCGTTTCATTGGAGGTAAGGCTCCACTGTCTCGAGCTTTCAAAACTTTGCCTTAGACAGGAATGATCAGATGGCTTGAATACAGTACCGTGATTAGTCGGTAAACTTCCTTTTTGCTTGCTTCAAGATCGGGATTTAGTAAAAGAATAATGCCATCGGATCTAAGTTTGCTTTCGGTATAGACCAAATAATGGGGTGCATAAAAAAACCATCAAGGCTAAGGCTATAAGGGGAAAAAGCGACAGAATACTTTAAATTGTAACTACTCACAGAACTAGGCATTTCGTATTTTTTTCAATGCAATTGATAGATCAGAATACTTTAGTCCAAGCTTGTCAAAAATCCTTCTTATTACTTCTTCGGGAATTTCCCCCTCTTTATATACTCTCTCCAGTGCTTCCTGTCGAGTAATCTGCTTATCCCTTATTAAACAGCTCAAGCCGTCATCTTTATCATTAAACCCGAGGCATTTCTTATACAAATATGATTTCAACAAAGCAATATCACAATCTCCTCTCCATGTAGATTCTGTGTCGGAATTTCTCTTCCAATTTAATTCATTTTCGAGCGTTGATATTACTTCTTTCTCCTCCCACCTTTTAAGATAACAAAATGGTGCAATATATAACAACTCTTTGGTTTTCGTAGCTTTCCATAGATAATGATAATGATAATGATAATGATAATAAAATTCTTTGAATTGAACAAGTAAACAGGTGGAATTTAATACCCATTGTGGATTTCTAATGATTTGATATAATGATCCGGCTATAAATGAGTATTTACTCTTACTATTAGGATTAAGTTTCATCATGTTAACTTTATAGCCTTGACCTTCAAACGGTGTTTGGCCCCAAATAATTATTGGAATTTTATTTTTTCTTGCGAAACCGAGAAGTCCAATATCAATAGCGGACTTGCAACCCATACATACCATTCCTACCATTGCAGGCGAGGGCTTACGCATCCATGATAACATATGGTGTTTGATACATTTTTTTAGATGCTCATGTTCTTCGATCTGAAGTTTTACATTTAATATATTTGACATATTTTTCATGTTCAGTTTTGTTTGTTCCGGAATAAAACCATTATCAGCAGAATAGGCAAGTACCTTCAAATTAAGTATTTTTACAAGATAGTATAATAAGTAAGAACTGTCTCTTCCACCACTTAACCCAAGCACACAATCATAGTCTCTATTTCTGCCTCTTTTTGTTTTAAGAAAAGAACTTATTTTCTCTTTCAAGGCATCATCTCCGCGATATTTTCTTTCTCTATGAGCGATGCAGTGATTACAAGTACCTGATTCATTAAAGGTTATTCCTGGATAATTTTCTGGTAAGATACATTTCGTGCATTTTTTCATTATTACCTCCATAGCCGAGGTTTATGTAAAAGGATACCAGACAGAACATTTCGCCAAAAAACTGGAAAGTCTTCATAATGTGGGCGTCAAGGAAACATTGCTCAGCTTTGTTCGTCAGGAACAGATTACTCTCAGGAAAGTTTCTGGTTTATACATAGTCCATCAAGCACCTCTAAGCAATCACCTCTCGGTTGCTTTTCTACCTGTCCTTTACCCACCCACGCATAAGTTTTTTCCATATTCTCACAGCCGCTCGGCCATCCCATTTGGGAGGTACTGAGAATGACTTCCCTTTCTTCTCAATGCTTGCCCTGTACGCATCAAGGATTGATTCCGTTGCGATGCCGTTGTGATAAGCCTCGGCAAAAAAAAGGGTTTTCTCTGTCTCAAGCAGACAAGTTTCGTACGATTTCTCCCACAAGAATGGGTCAACAATTTTCACCTGGCTTTCTCCGCCTATTTCAATTGTGTTGTGGGCAATTATTAATCTGAAAAAATTCCGTATATCCTGATTTCCATCATATTGTCCACTGCCGAGGTCAATCACGACCGAATCATTGCTGGTTTCGTTTGAACCGCTTGACAACTTCAGCTAAGTTCATCTTTCTTAAGCGGTTCAGATACCAGGTTAGATTTATGATTTTTTCCATTATTCAATTAGCCACAGACCCACCCTAGTACGATCAATGTGATCTACGGGGCAGGCACAGACACGGACACAGACATTTTTCTCTGTCGACACAGTGGCAGAGGAAAATGGGCCTGCCCTATGGGCCGTTACAGGAAGCGATGACGGCTTTGGGCCGAGCACCATAGTCAAGTATAGTATGTCATTTCAGGGGACAAGCGTTCCTTGGATAGAAGTTCTGTCTAAGTTCGTGTACGTCTGTGGCCAAGCTACTTAATCAGCCATTAAATTTGCGTTTTTTTATGACAAAGGTAATACAACAATAATCGGATATAAATTTACTAAAAGAAACGATTTCTACCATCTTTATAATCATTTTAGAAAATGAATTAAGACTGTCTACGCGAAGATTAGAAGTATATGTCCCAAGAATCATATAACCATGCTTCTTACAATAGCCTTTTATTCCTTTCTGAGAGACAATGCGATCATGAAAGGTTGGATAAGGACCATATCCTGGTTTCCCGGCATTTTTTCTTTTAATTATGTATCGGTAGTAGAATACATGAAACCAATGAGGTGTAATTCTAGTTATAAAGCTAAAAACACAATCTCTTTCAGGGATTTTCAAAATTAGAATACCATTTGGTTTTAACCACTTAAAAAAGTTGTCCAACACTCTTTCTGCACACTTAATATGTTCTAAAACAAATGAATTGTAAATAACGTCATAGGATTCTTTTTCCAATTGTATGCTGCGTAGATCTCCAATATACACTTCGTCTAAATCCTTTTCATTCTTTTTTCTGCTTTCAATAGCATCTCTATCAAGATCGACTCCTGTTAAATGATAGTTTAATCCCGATATATCAAGGGGCCACCTTCTACCACAGCCTGCTTCCAGAATTTTCACAAAATCAGCAGCGTGGAAATTCTCTTTTATTTGTTTTGAAAGCAATTCTCGTTCTTCTAAATATGATTTTATTCTTACAGATTTGTTCGGCTTATCTTCGATAGCCACAGCATCCGTCTCCTCTCAAAAAAAATCCTCTTTTTTTTCTTTGCCCACGCGACGACTGCGCTGGCAACGCCTCATTTTTGCCTCCATGTTCAGCATGCGTTTCTTCTGTCTCGTTGCTTTTTCGTCAAGCGGCCTAATGTGCGCGGCCACCGAAACGGCTACCGATCCGCAATAGTCACCCATCAGGATCAAGACCATCATCCTTTACTCACGATGCTTATGCCTCATCCGACAATAACTTCCTATACTATTTCATTGATTGCTAACCCTTGCGACACGTTAAATTACTTATTGTGATAAACTTAGGAATAACTCTCAATTAGTTCCTTGGTCTCAACAATATGTTGTTTGCTGGAGGCACCGAAGACAATGGACTGTATGGCCGGAAGCCCGCAGACATATTCGACCGCTTCTTTGGGTTTAACAGCTCCGGATGCTAAGACAGACATCGCAATTGGTCGAAAGGGTTTGTCCTTCAAGGTTTCTTCATAGGATTCACTGTCAGGATTCATGAAATAACCAGCTTTATTAATGGCCGAACATACAATCGGGTTCTCAATGCCACAATCGAGTAAAAGACCAACCATCCGTGGCATGTTCATGGTGACGAACCCCGGTTCAGCTCCATATTTTTCCTTAATGTAGGACGCAAAAGCGACGAACACTTCCTTCACCCCGAAGCCTAGTAAAAGATCGGTGACAATATTTTGCAAAAAAATAACTTTGACATTCAGATCACGAAAGATCTTCATTTCAATATCTATCAATAATTGCATCACCTTGATCATATCTTTATCAAACAGCGAAGCCCCTCCCTTTGTCAGCATGCCGACAATGTTTCCTGCGCTGCTGTCTGCCAAAACAGAGTCCTTGAGAGCGCCAAAAATCCCTTTTTCAGCTACTGCTGTGGCATATTTATGAGCATAGGGCATCGATGGATAGAGCAGCAGATCAGCATATCGGGAGGGATTTCGGCGTAGATGATCGCAAATATCTTTGGCCCTTTCATTAGTGTTTAGCATAAAGGCTCTGATTCCACAATCATACGCGATATCAATGACATCAGTTATTGCTTTCAGATCTCTGAATCTTTCAGCAAGTACCTGGGCCTTCTCCTCAGACATATGATTAATCCCAAAAAACTGATTATCACCAAAAATGACTCTATCAAGCATCATTTCTTCTCCTATTGTCGGCCACAAAAGGCACAAAATTCACAAAAGATTTTTTAATCATCACGCCCCAATATGTATTTCCTTATTTGAAATTTAGGAGCTCCAAAATTGATTAGCAATCCATGTTCAATTTCTGTAGCTCTCAGATATCCCAATATCTGTGCTGTATGCTCAGGAGATAGAGCTTTACATGCTTTTATTTCAACAATCAGTTTATTTTCGACAAAAAGATCAGCATAAAAGTCCCCCAATAATGTACCGTCTTCATCATGAACCTTTATGGGATGTTGTTGTTTGATATCCAACCCCTTTTTTCTCAATCGATGTGCAAGCGAATTCTCGTAGATTTTCTCTAAGTGTCCATATCGAAAATAACTGTGAATGCTAAAGCTTGTCTCACGTATCAAATCACATAACCGCTTAATATCTTTTATCATATAATCAGCAACAGTCTATTATTCTGAGTTTTTTGCGCTTTTTGTGGCTAATTACTCGACCCTAATCAATTTCAAAAATTTCTCCCATGAGGATAGTTGTCTGCGATTTGGCAAAATCGGCGAAGACTCCACTGCAACATCATCCATTGCCAGCGAGCGGGCCGCATCTTTTGTAATTTCTTCCATCACGACATCGGTTTTCAGCGCTTCGGCAAAACTTGCGATATTGTCTGTCCGCTTTTGCTCGATACAATCAACAAAATAATCCAACTGGCGACTGAATTCATTCCCCCTGACATAAAAACGGACACTCTTGGCAAAATCGGTAATGTAGCGGGTATTCCAACCCTGGTGAAAACCATTGGCCTGATCCGCTTCCTTCAAATAGATTTTATACGCATGTTTGTCCGCAATAATTTTCCCTTTGGTCCCAAAGATCGTGACGATGTTTGTGGGCTTACGAAAGGTTTCATCGCTCCAGTTGACCATAATCGTACCACTGCAACCATTTTCGTAGATGAAAGTCGAACTGATCAGATCTTCCACATCGGAAGAGTAGATGCTCTGCATAATGCTGCCCACTACTTTATCCGGCTGCCCTAACAGGTACAAGACCAAGTCAATACAATGTGATGCAAATTCATACATGCATCCGCCACCAGTTTTCCGTTTGCCGCGCCAACTTGCCTTCGAATCTTTCAACAGAGTAGCCCCATACATCTCCGAACTGAAATTCTTGACCTCGCCGATTGCGCCGTTATTCAGTAGCTTCTTGATCTCCATGAAAACCTCGTTGAAGCGATTAACATAGCCCACCTGGTTCACCAGGGGCTTGTTGTCAAGATGCGCCAATGTTTCTTGCCCTTCGGCTGCTGTCAGAGCAAATGGTTTCTCGGTAAAAGTATGCAGATTGTTATCAATGGCAACCCTTATGATCTCGGAGTGCGAATCGCTCGGGGTGGAAATGACAACAAAATCAAGTGCCCCTTGACTGATCATTTTCCGATGATCAGAATGGATGTCGATATCCACATATTTTTTTAAGGTGTTCAACATGGTATTTGACTGGTCACATACCGCGACAATTTCTACTAAAGGATGAGTGTTGAGAATCGAAAAATGTGTAATCCCCATTCTGCCGAATCCGATAAAACCTGCTCTAAGCATTAGTCGAGTTCTCCCTTATTTTTCTAATTGAAATTCGTGACTGACAAAGCGTCTTGATAGTATTTAAGACTTCTGCGTATTCTAAGCACGAGGATGTCGATGATTTTTCATGTGGTTTTGCCGCAACGCATCTTGTATGACAGCAAAAAAAAGCGAAAAACTGTAAAAGTTCCTTATGAGCATTCTTGGATCGAAGGTAAGCCTGTACAACCATTCCAGTCCAATACGTCTAAGAAATCGTGGCGCTCTTTTTATTGTACCAGTATGAAAATCGAATGCTGCGCCGACACCAATCATCCACGGTACATTGATCTTCCCCACGTGTTCCGCGATCCATTGCTCTTGTTTGATTAGCCCCAGACCTACCCATAAAATATCAGGATTAGTATAATTTATTCTTTTTATTATTGCTTCATCCTCATCAGGTGTTAATTGGCGGAAGGGCGGGGAATATGTGCCCGCGGTTATTAAACCCGGGAATTTTTCGCTTAGATTCTCGCTCAAAAGTTCAGGAATACCATCTCTTCCTCCGTAAAAGAAATGCCTCCACTTTTTATCAACACCATACTCGTTGCATCTAAGCATCAAATCTGGACCGTGAAGACGTGGGATCTTATGACCCATCATTCTTCCGGCAATAATAACACCGACTCCGTCGCAGCATGAAAAATCTGCATTGTTGATATAGTTAAAATGGGATGGCATTCTTGTTGCGTGGTATATAGATTCAGTGTTTGTAATACTGATATAACCGCCGGATACACGGTTTCTTATGGTATCCTCCATTTTTCTCAAAATATGAGAAAAGCTGGTGCATGTAACAGATACATTCAAGACTTTGACAGTTCTTGAGCTTGTCGGTGGTTCCTTTTGCAAGGGATCAAATGCCAAACAAGTCTTTGTCAATTTGTGATTAAAAGTCATAGGTCTTTGGATCTTGAAGCCGTGCGGTTGTAGATGATTACCAAAATCGGTTATTTAAGAATTGCGTTTTATCCGTAGTGCATTGCCGATAAAGTCACGACTAACGCGAACAGCGCATATTGTGTACATAACGGATGGCTGCAAGAAAGCCGTCAAGCATTCGTTCTGGACACATGAGCTCACGCACACGAATTGACCCGGCTTCAGCAAACCTCTGGCATTTTTCCGGATCTGCCAGAAGATCGTTAATGACACATGCCAAATTCTCGACATCCTCGTACTTGTAATTCATGCCAGTTTGCCCCGGTATGCATGCTTGTACTTCCGGGCCATGATGTTCAGAGACATCAGAAATAACCAGGGTTTTGCCATAGGCCAGAGACATGGGCGCCAAAAGACCGATCTGCGCCGGTGCTACAATCAGATCACTCGATAGGATCCAGGGAGCCAAAAGCTTGTGGTCTGTGATCGGACCAAGGAAATGCACGATGCCTGAGACGGAAAGTTCATGCGCCAACTTGTGGAGCGCTTCCAGCTCTGGTCCTTCTCCGATAAGGGCAAGCTGGATCTTTGGCCACTTTTTTTGCAAATTGGGTAAGGCACATAAGAGAAGATCCAGCCTTTTGTTTTTGGCAAGCCGCCCTATATGCATCAACAAAGGGCCTTCTACTGAGCCAACCTCCTGTCGGCACTCCTGAATACGCGCATTGGTAGCACTGGCCACGCCTGCATCAATGCCTTCTATATCCACGGTGTTTTGAGTGACGAAACACTTCTCCCGTGGTACACCCATTTCCTGATAGCGCTTGCTCTCTTTTTCACTGTACAATAAAAGAGCATCCGTACGTTTTACCATCAGGCTGCGGATCTTATCTATCCACGGCGTGGGATGTTGATGGAATCCGATGCCCCAGAGGATAAATCCGGCATTGCGCTGATGCTGGATGGTTTGCATTGGCCAAATGGATAACAAACGTGTATAATGATCGGTAATTACAATATCGAAAAACTCTCGTTTTATCGTCTTTAATGCTAACCCAAACCACAGGACTTCCCTCCCGTTCCAGCGAATCCCGCTAATAGGGCCACTGATTGTTGAGAATGGCAAGGGATCAGTGGCTATACTTATTCCGGCGTCGCCAGCCTGCACAGGTGGATTTGTTCCGTGGATCATTGTCAGCTTGATATCAGGTTGTTCTGAAAGTCGCTTTAAGAGCGGAACCCGGTAAGCCCTGTTGATTTGCTGAACAACCAAAACGCGGATAGGGGTGCTGCTCAAATACATTTCACCTTATTCTCTTCCATTCGTATGTGATGTTTTCCTAATAACGCAGGACAAAGTGAATCTTTTCCCCGGCTGCTGCAGTGCGAGAAGCTCTTAGAACTTGGCAAGGGGCTTCTACCTGGTAATTCGGGCAGTAAAGACCCTGGGTAAGAGTAAGTCCTATGCCGTCCATATCCTCGAAATAAACGGTCTGTCCTTCATTGGTTAACACAAGAGTATTATTTTCTTTTACTCCGCTCCAAATAGGGTTTATCAGGAAATACCATGTGAACAGAACATCCTTACGAATTTTTTTCCCTACCACCCAGTCTGTAACTACCATTGTCCGATCCCTAGTATCCCATTTTACCTGTCTAAACACCTTCATACCTGGGCTATATCTTCTGTATCCAGTGTGCCATCCAGTTATCGTAACCACATTTTCAAAAACATCGACACGGTTGTCGCATTTTGCCTCTCCATTTACGTAGAACAAATCATTTTCCCATATGCGGTTTTGCTCCCATCCATTTATGACTGGTCCATTGTGCGAGGAAGTCATGCGATCTTCGTGGCGTTTTTCTATGAATCCAGTGTAGCTGAATGAACCGCGATCAATGAATACCAAATTCCTCCCAATGATCGGATAAATGGACAGCTTATCATTATGCGTGTGTCCTTCGGAACTACGAAGTGTGTTAAAAAAAAGTGCTTCACTCTTATATCGTGCAATGATGAGTCCGTTGAAGTCTCTTGCTTGTAGTTCAATGTCGCCATCTGCATTTAGCTTATCAGTGCCAAAACTATCTGGCAGAGCAGCGGTTGTGAAGTGAACTGAACATAAAAATTCCTGTATGTTGTCAGGCTCGCTTTTATCATCCAGAATGCAATCAAATAAGTTTTTGAGGTATTGATGCCGATTTAATTCTTGCCCAGGAAAAAATTTAACGAAAATTCCACTATCGTTATCGCCGATGATCGGACATTCCTCACATGTATCCGTATAATACCGTGTAAAGCTGGCAGCTTCTTGGAGACGTTCAACGATTCCCGCAGGTACATCTCTCCCACTTTTCTTTATGAGAGCAACCCCCATTAAGCAAATTTCAGAACTTAACCGGTGATATGGTAAACTCCCTTCAAAGTTGATGCCACTTTCTTTAAACTGCCTCTGTATCTCTCGTTCAAGCTCTTTTTCCGCAAACTTTGAACTCTCAACCGCCCATGGTAGTGACGAAAATATCAGACGGCTCAGCAGCAAAGCTGTAAGATTTGTAAGATAATGATTATTTGCGTAGCCAGGAGATATTTCTAAATTTTCTCGAATATAGATGAAATGTTCGATGATAGATTTTGCCAGTTTGTGACGGAAAGAACTCCCTGAAAATTTAAAAATATCTAGCAATGGGAGGTAAATACACCAATTCGTTAAACGTATGGCCGACTCCATTGGCACCAGCCAATGAATCCCGTTCAGGAACTTGTTCTCATCTATCCATGAATTCACTTTGTCATAAGCGAAGTGAGCGTATCGTTCATTATTGGTCGCTATGTAAGCATGAGCCAACGTGGATAGAAATTGAAACCGCGCAATTTCCCAATTGTTTTTGATATCAATACCCTCTTTTTGATTGAAAATGTGAGAAGCTCTTGCGCTCTGTGGCCAGACAAAGGCACTGGAAGGATCACTTAGCCAGGAAAAATTCTTACTATCCAATCGTAATTTCAAACCACCATAAATTGTAAATTCGTTATCCAAATGTCTATTTGCTTCATTCAATATCCTATCAGCAATTTCATTCGGAAGAGATCGGATATCTAACTTAATTTCGTCCAAGGCACGGAATAAGCCAATGGAGAAAAAACACTCGATATCCTGTTTCAAAGACTTCTTATCGAGGCTCCTAAAAATAGTATTATGCTTTAGTAGGGCTCTTTTAACTGACGGTTGGGTTAATTGTTTTGCTACGATATGGACGAGCTTTCTAAAAGTTATTTTTGTTCCTTGCTCAACCAATAACTTTTTTATCTTGAAAAAGTTTCTTGATATATTTTCATGTTGCACAATACTATAGCACATTTCACATGACTTGGTCCTTAATTTTAAGCTTAACATACTGATATTATAGATCAACTGTTTCACAAACAGTATCAAGTCATGTGAAATGTGTTATAATTTACGTTTCGCTAGTTTTTCTTGTGTTCATTGGAATGAACTACCCCGCAGCAAGCTGCGGGGAATTAGACCCAAAGGGGATTAAACACGCACTACATGTTGTGCCCTAACGCAAAACGCACATACTTGATGATGTCTTTTAGGCTGATTTATACTTTGTTATACGCAAAATTCGAGTATCTTCTCTGTGACTTGTGTTGTAAATCTGATCAACATACTATATGTCGTGGTTAAAATAAAATATTGTCGCTGAAAACTAGCGAAACGTAAGTACTAAAAACCTTATTTCCTTATTTTACCAAGTTGGTCAATATCCGCTCGGCATTTAGATAGCAGCGTAACGTACTTGAGATTCTCTAAAAAAACCAATTATTTTGTTTGGCATTCTTTGAAGAGACCTGAGATAATTTTAGCTTTTAAATCATCACGTCCTTTGATCTATTTAGGAAATTCCTTATTTTGTAAGAAATAGTCCCTTTATGCTTTAACCATTCAACATTATACATTAATTTCATAATAAAGTTTTTCAAGTGAATCATTTAGTTTCCTGATATCAGCATTTTGCCTAACCCAATTATAAGCTATTTCTTTCATTTGAGCTGTTTCTTCATCTCGCGTTAAGCCCTTTATTACAGCTTTAGCTGTTGTCTGCTTATCCCTATGATCTACCATTAACGCATAGTTTTCATTCATCAATCCCAGGTAGCTTGGAATCTTTGAAATAATCAAAGTTTTCTTCATAGCCATGGATTCCAATAAGGTCGCAGGCATTCCATCAGAAGTCAAAATCGAAATAACAACATCAGATATGGAATAGTAGCTTGCCATTTCATTGGGACATACTTCCTCCAAAAACATACAGTTACCAGCGACATCCAACCTTCCAATCAATTCTTTCATTCGTGATGAATAGTCGTTGTTTTCAACGTGGTAAGTAAAAACGTAGAC
>Ga0255379_10143_pt1 | contig 12982 bp, 10 predicted proteins | sample ANMaggSeSYBR01I3_FD_182105 | JGI IMG/M metagenome (GOLD analysis project Ga0255379, IMG submission 182105) | Sediment cell enrichment communities from methane seep in Santa Monica Basin, California, United Staets - ANME aggregate JGI... | ecosystem: Environmental > Aquatic > Marine > Cold seeps >... | reverse complement strand
GGAGACAAGGCACATCTGGATGCAGAACGAACAGGCCGTCATCTCTCCCCCATGGTCCATCCATTCAGCAGCCGGAACCAACAATTACATATTTATCTGGGGTATGGCAGGAGAAAACCTGGATTATGGGGATATGGATGTTTTCCAGCCCAATGAACTGCAATAATGACTTTCACTTATTAATAACCACAGCCATGTCAACGAAACTATTTAACCTTACTGGAAAAATTGCATTGGTAACAGGTGGCACCCATGGCCTGGGAATGGCCATGGGCTCCGGACTGGCCGATGCAGGAGCAACCCTTATCATCAATGATGTATTCTCTGAAAAACTGGAAACAGCCAGGAAGGAGTATGCAGAAAATGGTATCACAGTGCATACCTACGTTCTGGATGTTACAGACGAGGAGGCTGTGGACCGAACAATCCCCATCATGGAAAAAGAGGTGGGACCCATCGATATCCTGGTGAACAATGCAGGAATTATTAAAAGGATACCCATCCTCGAAATGAAGGCCGACGAGTTCCGGCAAGTGATTGATGTGGATCTCACCGGTCCCTTTATCATGTCGAAAGCAGTGGCAAAGGGCATGGTTGAGCGGGGATACGGTAAGATCATCAATATGTGTTCCATGATGAGTGAACTGGGACGGAACACTGTATCGGCTTATGCTGCAGCCAAAGGTGGATTAAAGATGCTTACCAGGAACATGGCAACGGAATGGGCCAAATACAACATCCAGATCAACGGCATCGGTCCCGGCTATTTTGCCACCGCACAGACAGAACCCCTCAGGGTGGGCGGACATCCTTTAAACGATTTCATTATAAACCGGACTCCGGCGGGTCGCTGGGGTGATCCGGAGGACCTGGCAGGTACAGCTGTTTTCCTTGCTTCAAAGGCATCCGATTTTGTAAACGGACAGGTGGTATATGTTGACGGGGGAATCCTTGCCACCATCGGAAAGCCCTTCAATGAAGAATAAAGCGCACTTCAAAAGCATGCGTTCATTAAGATCAACCCTAATCATTATAAAAGTTTAAACAAATGAAAACCCAAGCGATCATCCTTTTCATTGTTTCCCTTGTTGCTGTTTCATGTACTCCGGAAGATGAGGTCAGTCTGCTAGTCTTCAATCCACTGGACTACCAGCGGAATGATGCTACCATCCTTCTCTCCAGGAGTGCAATAGCAAAATGGACCGATATCCCCACGGACCTGCTACCCATTCTCAAGAATGAGGATGGAGCTTATATTCCCTGTCAGGTGGATGATGTGAATGGAGACGGTGAGTGGGATGAGCTGTTTGCTCTGACCAATATGGGTCCATCCAGTCAAATGACCCTTCTCCTTACGTTTATCTCTTCGGAGAAGTTTCCATCATTTGATGCACGAACAAACCTGAGACTGGGTGCCAACCAACCAGGATATCCTGAGCTTCAAAATGCAAAACGGCTGGAAGGGGTGGCTTACCATAACTACTCCGGCCGTACCGAAGCAGCATTCCAAATGGAAGGTCCGGCCTGGGAGAGTGATATGGTTGGTTTCAGGAATTATATGGACCAGAGAAATGGGATGGATATATTCGGGAAACTAACCAGGGCCATGGTCCTTGACAGTGTGGGAGTTGCCGGAAAACAGAGTTATCATGATCCGGATGAGTGGGGAATGGATGTACTTAAGGTTGGAACCAGCCTGGGTGCCGGAGCTATCGGATATATGCTCAACGATTCCATTTACAGGGTGGGTGACAATGGATCCGGATCCTATGATGTTCAGTTTGAAGGTTCCCTGCGCAGCAGGTTCAACCTCTCATATCAAAACTGGCGGGTTGGCGAAACCCCACTGGAAGTGACCCACCAGATCGAGATCGTTGCCGGAAGACACTGTTACCAGAGTGTTGCAACCTTTTCTGGAACTGATATGCATTTAGCCCTGGTCCCGGGAATCGTGAATATGAAGAGCGACACCCTCTACGTGCTTAATTTAAACGATTACTATACGGGATTCATAACACATGACTACCAGGCAGAAGATACCACACTGCTGGCCATGGCTTTGATAGTCCCCACAGGCTATCTGAAAACTCACGGTGAGTCCAGAGAGAGCGGTGATGGAATTACCCAGACCTACTATGCTGTCCTGGACGCACAGCCGGATCAACCTGTCCCATACAGGTTTTATGCACTGTGGGAGAGGGAAGACCCCCGCTGGGCTTCCCTGAAGGAGGTTACTGACTTTTTAAAAACCGAAGCCGATCGCTGGGCACAATCAGTCATGTTCGAGATCCAGCCCTGATCAAAGGTTGGTCTCACCCGAAGCATCATTCAAGAATAATAATTAATCTTCTATCTTTATTGAATTATCTTTACTTTTAACTGCACACATCCTTCGGGAAATCAGAAGCTAATCCCATCACATCCGATGAATATCAAATCCATTCTATTTGTCTTGCTGTCAGCACTGCTTCTTATTAGCTGCAGGCAACAGCAGCATGGACGTGTCCTGAAACTGGCCCATGGCCTTGATCCCTCCCATCCCGTTCACAATGCCATGGTTTTCATGTCCGACCGATGCGAAGAGATATCGGACGGCGCACTGACCATTGATATCTATCCCAGCGGACAGCTGGGATCCGAACAACAATGCGTGGAGTTGCTACAGATTGGAAGCCTGGCCATCACAAAAGTCTCTGCTGCAGTGATGGAAAGTTTTACTGAAGATTTCAAGGTCCTAGGATTGCCCTATGTTTTCAGATCCAGGGAACACTCTTTTCACGTACTCGATGGAGAGATCGGGGATGAGTTGCTGTTAAGTACAGAACCTTTCTGGATCAGGGGTTTGTGTTTTTACGATGCCGGAAGCAGGAGTTTCTATACCATTGACCAGCCGGTGAATCATCCTGATGACCTGAAAGGATTAAAGATCAGGGTAATGAAAAGTATTACTGCCATGGAGATGGTGAAAGCACAGGGCGGGTCTCCCACCCCCATTTCCTGGGGTGAACTCTATACAGCCCTCCAGAGCGGAGTGGTCGATGGTGCTGAAAACAATCCTCCCAGTTTCAACACCAGCCATCATTACGAGGTTTGTAAGTACTACAGTCTGAACGAACACACCATGGTTCCTGATATATTGATTGTCAGCCTGAAGGCCTGGAAAAAACTCACTGACCAGGAAAAGAAATGGCTGCAACAGGCTGCTGACGAATCTGTTCCTGTGGAGCGCAAATTATGGGCTGAATCGGAAAAGGAATCCATGGAAATTGTTCAGCAGGCAGGTGTCACCATCATCTACCCCGATAAAGAACCATTTGCAAAAAAAGTAGAACCACTCCTGGATTCCTATAAGGACAATGAAAAGTTATATGATTTAATTACCCGGATCAGAGCGGTAGAATAGTCGAAAGGCTGCTTCGCAGCAAGTAGAAAGTACAAAGTCGAAAGTTAAAAGTGAAATTATGATAAAATTTGAGCAGACATTGAACAAGGTCCTGGAGGTCACCATGGTAATCCTGATGTCCGTTCTGGTCATTGATGTGCTCTGGCAGGTCTTCAGCCGTTATCTCCTGAGTTCCCCCAGCTCTTTTACCGATGAACTGGCCGGCTTCCTCCTGATCTGGGTTGGAGTGCTTGGAGCTGCATATGTGGCAGGAAAGAAAGAGCACCTGGCCATCGACATCCTGCTGCAACGATCGCCTCCCGCAAGACAAAAACGATTACAATACCTCATCCATACCCTTGTTTTTCTATTTGCACTTTTCGTCATGGTCATTGGAGGAGTAATCCTGATGTACACCAGGTTTGTATTGCAGGTAAAATCGGCCGCACTTCAATTACCCCTGGGATATGTGTACATCATTCTCCCCATCAGCGGACTGATCATCATGTTTTACGAAGTATTTCATATGGTCGAAAAAAACAAATCCAGATAATATGGAAGTCCTTGTCCTCGTCCTCAGTTTTGTCATCCTACTGGTTATAGGAGTTCCCATTGCTTTCAGTATCGGTATCGCAGGGATCCTCACCATGCTCATGTCCATTAATGCTCTTCCGGCGTTTACTACCTATGCCCACCGAATGGCAACAGGCCTCGATAGTTTTGCACTCCTGGCCATCCCGTTTTTTGTACTCGCCGGATTCATTATGAACAGTGGGGGTATTGCACTGAGACTGATCAATTTTGCACGGGTCCTTGTGGGAAGTCTGCCTGCAGGTCTGGCTTTTGTGAATGTCATTGCCAACATGTTGTTTGGCGCCATTTCAGGATCCGCTGCTGCTGCAACCTCTGCCATTGGAAGCATTATGGGGCCGGAGATGAAAAAAGAGGGATACGATGAGAGCTTCAGTGCTGCGGTGAATATTACTTCGGCCACCACCGGACTGACCATCCCTCCCAGTAACATCCTGATCATCTATTCTCTGGCCAGCGGGGGCGCATCCATCACTGCCCTGTTTCTGGCCGGGTATATTCCCGGTATTCTTACCGGAGTTGGTATCATGTTGGTAGCCATGTCCATGATGGTTTTCAAAAATAAAGGAATTTCAGGCCTGTTTAAAATCCTTGGTAAAATACTGTTGCTATCACTGATACTACTGGGTACCGGGATCGGACTCAAAGTGTTACATACCAATGCCTCCCCCACCCTGTTCAAATCGGTGATATATGGTCTGCTCAGCCTGGCACTGGCCGGTGCAATCTACAAATCAGCTAATAACTGGGACTACTTTAAATTTGCTTTCAGAAAATTCATCGATGCCTTTCCTTCATTGCTGATGCTCGTCATCGTCATCGGCGGGATCGTGGCCGGTTACTTCACTGCCACTGAGGCTTCCGCTGTAGCAGTTCTGTACGCACTGATACTGGCCCTGATCTACAAGGAGATCACCCTGAAGGATGTACCCGCCATCATTCTGAAATCGATCAGAACTACCTGCATGGTGCTGTTACTTGTTGCAACCAGCATCGGCATGTCATGGATCATGGCCTATGAAAATATCCCCCAGGATGTAAGTGCAGGGTTATTAAGCCTGAGCGACAACCCTTTTGTGATCCTGCTGGTCATCAACTTCATCCTCCTGTTCGTTGGGATCTTTATGGACATGACACCTGCAGTACTGATCTTTACCCCGATCTTTCTGCCCATCGTAACCACACAGCTGGGCCTGGATCCCATCCATTTCGGGATCATCATCGTGCTAAACCTCTGTGTAGGGCTCTGTACACCACCGGTGGGTTCTGTTCTGTTTATTGGATGCAGCATTGCGAAACTAAGGATTGAACAGGTTATCAAACCCTTGCTTCCCATGTTCCTGGTCATGATTGTTGTGTTAATGCTAGTAACCTACATTCCGTCCATCAGTCTCTGGCTTCCGAACCTGTTAATGAAATAACCCAACGTTTAGTCTATTTTTTTACGTTAGCTTTGGTCTTTTAGCTTTTAGCTTTTAATTTTTAACTTTTTACCATGTATTTACTTGGTTATGATGTGGGAAGTTCGTCAGTAAAAGCAAGTTTGATCGACGCGGAAACCGGTCGATCCATCGCTTCAGCTTTCCATCCGAAGAAGGAGATGAGAATTCATGCTCCCAGGCAGGATGGGCCGAGCAGGATCCTGAGCAGTGGTGGACCAACCTGATCCTTGCCACCAACGACGTACTTCAATCTTCCGAGATTGAACCCTCCTCCATCAAGGCCATCGGAATTTCATACCAGATGCATGGCCTGGTGCTGGTGGACAAAGACTTTAATCTGCTCAGATCGTCCATTATCTGGTGTGACTCGCGGGCCGTGTCCCATGGAGACCATGCCATGAAAACGATTGGAGAGGAACGGTGCCTGTCACACCTGCTTAACTCTCCGGGAAATTTCACCGCCTCCAAGCTGAGCTGGGTAATCATGAACGAACCGGAAGTCTATGAGAAGGCATACAAGTTTATGTTACCTGGTGATTATATCGCCATGAAGCTGACAGGTGAGATCAACACCACCATTTCGGGCCTTTCCGAGGGAATCATGTGGGATTTCCAGAACAATTCCATTGCTGATTTCCTGTTTGAATATTACGGGATCCATGAACATCTGATTCCGGACATTGTTCCCACCTTTTCTGAACAGGGAGGGTTATCTTCAGCTGCAGCAGAAGAGCTGGGGCTGGTACCTGGAATTCAGATTGCTTACAGGGCGGGTGATCAGCCTAACAATGCATTCTCACTGAATGTACTCAATCCCGGTGAAATAGCAGCCACTGCAGGAACCTCAGGTGTAGTTTACGGGGTAAGTGATGAGGTGAAGTATGATACCCAAAGCCGGGTTAACACCTTTGCCCATGTGAATCACAGCCCCGAATTGAACAGACTGGGTGTGCTGCTGTGCATCAACGGAACCGGAATCGGATATTCCTGGCTTAAACAGCACCTGGCCCAGCGTGAAATGAATTATCCTGCGCTCAACGACCTGGCCACGGGAGCCCCTGTTGGAGCAGAGGGCCTTGTCATGCTTCCCTTCGGAAACGGCGCAGAGCGAATGCTGGGAAACATGGATGTGGGGGCCACCATGAAAAATATCAATTTCAATATCCATAACAGTACACACCTTGTAAGAGCCACACAGGAGGGTGTTGCATTTTCCATGCACTATGGTATGGAAATCATGAAGGAGATTGGGATCCATCCAACGGTGATCAGGGCAGGCCTGGCAAATATGTTCCTGAGTCCTGTTTTCAGGGATACACTTGCTGAAATTTCAGGAGCAACCATTGAATTGTATGATACAGATGGATCCATCGGGGCAGCCAATGGTGCCGGGATCGGTTCAGGAACCTTTGATTCCTTCGAAGAAGCCTTCGAGAATCTGAATAAAATGATGGTGGTGGAACCGACCGGAAAAAACAGCGAACAATACTCTGAGGCGTTTGAAAAGTGGAAAAACGAGCTGGAATTGTGTATAGCAAATAGTTAGAATTATGAACATGGATTATTTAGCAGGAAACAAAGAGTATTTCCCGGGAATCGGGAGGATTAAGTATGAAGGAAGGAATTCGGACAATCCGCTGGCCTTTAAATTCTATGATGAAAACAAGGTGGTTGCCGGAAAATCCATGAAGGAACAGATGCGTTTTGCCATTGCTTACTGGCACACCTTCTGCGGAACCGGAGAGGACCCATTTGGACCCGGTACCCAGCTTTTTCCCTGGGCCACAGGGTTCAATGCCATCGATCGGGCCAAGAATAAAATGGATGCAGCCTTTGAGTTTATCACCAAAGTGGGTGCACCCTACTACTGCTTCCATGATATTGATGTTGTCTCTGAGGGTGAATCTGTTGGTGAGTATGTATCCAACTTACAAACCATGGTGGAGTATGCAAAACAGAAACAGTCCGATTCCGGAGTAAAACTTTTATGGGGTACTGCCAATGTGTTTTCCCATCCCCGTTACATGAATGGAGCAGCTACAAATCCAGACTTCAATGTACTTCCCTTTGTGGCCACACAGGTGAAGAATGCCCTTGATGCCACCATCGAACTGGGTGGAGAGAATTATGTATTCTGGGGTGGTCGGGAAGGATACATGTCCCTTCTTAATACGGATATGAAACGTGAACAGGAGCACCTGGCCCAGTTCCTGCATATGGCCAGGGATTATGCACGCAGCAAAGGTTTCACAGGGCCATTTCTGATTGAACCAAAACCCATGGAGCCAACAAAGCACCAGTATGATTTTGATACCGCCACCGTGATCGGGTTCCTGTATAAATATGGCCTGGCCGGCGATTTTAAAATGAATATTGAAGTGAACCATGCCACCCTGGCGGGGCACACCTTCCAGCATGAGCTTCAGGTGGCGGTTGACAATGGCCTTTTCTGTTCCATTGATGCCAACAGGGGTGATTACCAGAATGGCTGGGATACGGATCAGTTCCCCATCAACCTCTATGAATTGATTGAATCAATGCTTGTCATTGTTGATGGTGGTGGTTTCACATCCGGCGGAATCAATTTTGATGCAAAAACCAGGCGCAACAGCACCGATATGGAGGATATCTTTATCGCTCATATCGCAGGTATGGATACCTTTGCCAGGGCCTTTGAGATCACCCTGGATCTGCTGGCGAGATCATCCTATAAAAAGATGAAGTCTGACCGTTATGCATCTTTCGATACCGGAAACGGAGCAAAATTTGAGAATGGAGCCTTATCCCTGGAAGAACTGAGTGAACTGGTAAAAGTCCAGGGAGAGCCCAGACAGATGTCCGGAAAACAGGAACTCTATGAGGCCATCATTACCCAGTACATAAAATAGATCTGAAATGCCCGATGCTTCAAAATCCCGCTCCATACCCCCTCTTATATTTGCACTGACGCTGGTAGCCACACTCGGGGGACTTTTGTTTGGATACGATACAGCAGTAATTAATGGTGCTACTGAAGCGCTCAGACAATTCTTCATCACTCCCCTTGAGGGAGATCCGGTACTTGCTGCAACCACCATCATCCAATTCAAAGGGATCGTATCCATCTGTTTTGTCATCATTGGGGCGCTTATCACAAGTTTCCTGATGAAGCTTTTCGGAAAATCCAGGGGCCTTCTCTGGAGTGGTTTATTCTGGATTACCGGGACGGTTGTCCTCTATTTTTTTATGCTGAAAGGTGAAAACATCCTGACCGAATCACTGGGTAATTCCATCAAAGGATTTACCATTTCAAGTGCCCTTGTGGGATGTGTCATAGGCGGATCCCTTGGAGGTTACATCGGTCAGAGCATGGGCCGGAAACGGGGACTCATCCTGGCGGCCATCCTTTTCCTGATCTCTGCACTGGGATCAGCCATGCCCGAAAAGCTCAATTTCCTGGGTCTGGCCACCATCAGCTCTTTTATTTTTTACAGGGTACTTGGCGGGATAGGTGTGGGACTTGCCTCCATGCTGTCTCCCACATATATTGCTGAAATAGCACCGGCTAACATGCGTGGTAAGCTGGTTTCGTGGAACCAGTTTGCCATTATTTTCGGTATGGTGGTGGTCTATTTTGTGAATTATTACATTGCGAAGGGACAATCAGCCGAATGGATCAATGCCACCGGCTGGAGATGGATGTTTGGTTCTGAGACGATCCCGGCCACGCTGTTCCTGATCCTGCTCTTTTTCATACCGGAATCTCCGCGTTTCCTTGTATTGAAACAGCAGGAGAACAAAGCCCTGGCTCTTTTACAGCGGATCAATCCCGGAAGGGCAGAAAAGGTGTTGTCTGAAATAAAAGAATCATTGAAAGAGGCTAAAACACCCTGGCTCTCTTTTGGCGCACTGGTAATCGTGATCGGGATCCTGCTTTCAGTCTTTCAGCAATTTGTTGGGATCAATGTGGTATTGTACTATGCAGGAGACATATTCAGAAGTATGGGCGCAGAGAATGACTCCTCCCTGGTGCAGACCATCATCGTTGGGCTTGTGAACCTGGTCTTTACCGTTGTGGCCATATTTACAGTAGACAGGTTCGGGCGTAAACCACTGATGGTCATCGGAGCAGTTGCCATGGCGGTAAGTATGTTTGCACTGGGATTCTCCTTTTACCTGGATAAAATGGGATTGCTATCGCTGATCTTCATGCTTTCCTATACAGCTGCCTTTGCCATGAGCTGGGGACCGGTGACCTGGGTACTGCTATCGGAGATCTTTCCCAACAGCATTAAAGGAGCCATGTCCATCGCTGTGGCATCCCAGTGGATTGCCAACCTGCTGATATCCTGGACATTCCCTATTATGAATGAGAGCAGCGCATTGACAAAACTGTTTAATCACGGCTTCTCCTACTGGATCTACGGTTTGATGGGAGTCCTTGCAGCATGGTTTGTGTTGAAGATGATACCTGAAACCAAGGGGAAAACCCTTGAAGAGATAGAAAAGATTTGGAAAAATAAAAGCTAATAATTATGAAGAGATTTAAAACAACATTTCGTTCGATCTTGATCTTACTCCCGGGATTGCTGGTTTTCAATTGCAGTGGTGGCCCCGGTCAACAGAGCAAGATAAGGTTCTATGTGGGTTCTTCTGATGGAAACCTGGAGTACCCGATCTTTCTTTGTGAAATGGATCCGGGCACCAACCAGTTTACAGTCATCGATTCGTTTCCTGGTGCCAGTGGCCCATCCTACCTGGCCTTTTCGGGGGACAAAAAATACCTCTACACAATCAACCGGGAAGTTTCAGATCCGGCCGCGAATCAAAACACAGTAACCTCTTTCAGGATCAATCCGGAAAACCATTCCCTGGATAAAATGAACAACCAGTCCAGTGAAGGAGCGGGACCCTGCCATGTGTACTGCAGCAGGAAAGGCACTTTTCTTTTCACTGCAAATTATTCAAGTGGGAGCATTGCAGCATTCCCCCTATCAGAAAAAGGCGAGATTCAACCTGCATCCAGTGTGGTTAAAGGCAGTGGAACGGGTCCTGTTGAAGCCCGGCAGAAAGGGCCTCATGCCCATTATGTCTCCCTGGATCCTGACGAAAATTACCTGTTATCAGCCGACCTGGGCACAGACAAAGTTCTGGTTTTTGAGTTTGATCATGATTCGGGGATCCTGAAACCAAATCCGGAACAGCCCTTTATCAAACTGGCTCCCGGATCAGGACCACGTCACCTTGTATTTCATCCATCCGGAGAATTTCTCTATGTGGTCAACGAATTGGATGCAACGGTAACTGCCTGCAGTTTCAACGATAAAAATGGAACCCTTACTAAATTAAATACTGTGAGTACAGTACCGAATTCCTACAGTGGCAGCAAATATCCTGCTGCCGTAAGGATAGATCCGGAAGGTAATTTTCTGTACGCGTCAACACGGGGGGAAAAGGGAAGCATTACGGTTTTCCAGGTGGAAGATAGCGGCAGAATTCACCGGATACAGGTGGTTGAGGATGTGCCAGCATGGCCCCGTGATTTTAATATTGATCCGGAAGGAAACTATATGCTGGTGGCTGGAGAAAGGTCAGATAAGATCCAATTATACCTGATAGACGGGGAAACAGGCTTATTGACGGCCACCGACCATATCGTCAACGTTCGTGCTCCGGGATGCATCCTGTTTATTGATTGAAAAACATCTTCCATTATGCCAAATTATAAAGTGGGTATTGTGGGTCTGGGCAAAGTGGCCCATCTTCATGCCCATTCACTCCAGGAAATAGAGAATGCAGAGTTCACCGCGGCTTGCTCAAGGAGCCTGGAAAAAGCTAAATCGTTCTCTGCTGAATACGGCGCAAGGCCATTTGACAACATCACCACCATGGTCAGGCAAGCAGACCTTGACCTTGTTATCATCTGTACTCCCCACCCCAACCACCTGGATCCGACGGTTGAAGCCCTGAAAGCCGGGGCACATGTACTGGTGGAAAAGCCCCTGGCGTCCACCCTTCAGGACTGTGATGGTATGATAACTGCCGCCAAAAAAGCAAACCTGAAACTGGGTGTGATCAGTCAGCGCCGCTGGTATCCACCCACATTGAGGGTCAAACAGGCCATCGATGCCGGAAAGATCGGAAAACCGGTGCTTGGAACAGTCAACATGCTTGGATGGCGAAATGAGGAGTATTACAATTCAGATCCATGGAGAGGCTCCTGGGATGCAGAAGGAGGTGGGGTGATGGTGAACCAGGCTCCCCACCAGCTGGACCTGTTTTGCTGGCTCATGGGTCCCATCAATGAAGTATACGGTACATGGGCCAACCTGAACCATCCCTACATTGAAGTTGAAGATACTGCCCTGGCCATCGTGAAGTTCAGGAGTGGGGCCATCGGGAATATCATTCTCTCCAATTCTCAGAAACCAGGGATTTTCGGTAAGATACAGGTACATGGAGAAAATGGTGCTTCAGTGGGCGTGCAGACCGAAGGAGGTGCCATGTTCATTGCCGGAATGGCCCCCATCACCGAACCAGCTGTAAATGACCTCTGGACCATTCCAGGTGAAGAAAAGTTACTGGATCAGTTCATCAGGGAGGACAACGAACTGTTTGATAAGATAAATCCCATGGAGTATTTCATCCGTCTACAGATAGAAGAGTTCCTGGATGCACTGGATCATAACCGGGAGCCACTGGTGAACGGAGAGGAAGCACGAAAAACCGTTGAGCTTTTCACCGCCATATACAGGTCCACACGTGAGAACCGTCCGGTGAAATTCCCGCTTTCCCCGGAAACTGACAGGGATGATTTTGATGGCCGAAGATAATAACAGCAGAAGAAGAATCTATTATCGAAAAGAATGGTCAGCGAATCGAAGTTGTCCCTGTTATAAAGTGGCTTCTGGAAGCTTAATCTGCCTGATCAGAAATGAGCTAAAACAATTTCACAACACCATACACCCCCACCATAACTATGGCTATGCAGCATATGACCAGTGCTATGTTGTAGATTCTACCCGGCAAAAGGAGCTGGTCCTTCGACCCGAACCTGAAATATACACCAGCGATCACCACAATAAGCAGCATGACAAAGGTGGCGATCCCCCCCGATGGTAACCATCAGCACAGGCAGTTTAATCACCAGGAAGGCAATGGTCCACAATACGGGAAAGACGATGGCCAGAATCCTCATGGTTCGCAACCGGATCCTGAGGTTGTTAAAATCGATCCACTTTAATACCCCGAACAGGTCGGAAAATACCCTTGTCCGGATGGCCAATGCGGCAAACAGAGTGGAAAACAGGACCACAAAAGAACCGATCAGGAAAATATTCTTTGCTGTAGGACCCACAGAATCAGTATAAATTCGAGAAATGGTCTCAATCATCTGAAATCCTTCAGGAACTTCCCCCCGCTGGTAAAGGATGGAGGCACCCAGCAAAAAAAATGCCATGGTGACTATGGTATAGACGATCAGTGAAAGAAAAGCGTCCAGGTACACGACCTTGATCCACCCGGTAGCCCTTTTAATCCATCCGGGATCTCCCTCGCGGGGTCCTGCAAACCTGGCATAGCCTTTCTC
>Ga0255379_10142_pt1 | contig 13023 bp, 16 predicted proteins | sample ANMaggSeSYBR01I3_FD_182105 | JGI IMG/M metagenome (GOLD analysis project Ga0255379, IMG submission 182105) | Sediment cell enrichment communities from methane seep in Santa Monica Basin, California, United Staets - ANME aggregate JGI... | ecosystem: Environmental > Aquatic > Marine > Cold seeps >... | reverse complement strand
TAAGATGCCCCTTCAGTAAGTTTACTATTTCGCTGCCTCTTCTTCCATGAAATCATGGATTTTTACTTTGTTCTTCTTAAACCAGAAGTAAAGAACAAGGTAGATTGCAAGCAAAACGATAACTGCAATCCATTTGAAATTCACAGTGGGCATGAATATAAGTCCACCCATGATTGGCTTTGAAAGTATACCGAAGCTTGTAACCTGCGCACCTGCTGCAAGTGGTTCAGCAGCGAATTGGCTGTAGACCTCAGTGAAATAAGGCGCTGTTACTGTCGACACATATAACCCCATGCTAAACCAAACTATGCCGGAGATAATCACCTTGAAGATGTTGCCATTGCATACTGCCACAATTGGTTCAATCATAAAGGGCAACGCAATCAGGTCAACTAACGGCAGTGTTTTATTCCCTGGCAAGATTGCGGCGACGAGGACCATGACTGGGATCAGAACGATACCCGAGATCAGTGTAGCCGACTCGCCGTAGCCAGCCGCATCATTAATGCCGATGTAGATTTCTTCGCCTTTTCTACCGCCTTTAACAGTGCGCTTTCTGGCCGCGTCAGTTAAAGCAGCAAATGCTTGAGCGAATATTGCTGCGACACGCGGGAAAATTGCCATAACGGCTGAGGTGGAAATTGCGATAACAAAAATATTACCCCAAGCCGCTAATGTTCCCAGTCCGCCCAGGTTGCCAAGAACGCCGAGCAGGAGGCCGAGCAGGAGGCCAAGAATTATCGGGTCTCCGAAGAAACCAAGTTTCTCGCGTAATTCTTCTGGCTCCCACTTTACCTTGTTGGCCCCTAATTTATTCAGCACCCAGTTCATTGGAATGGCAAAGACTGTCTCTGGAACATGGTGCACTTGAATGATTGTGGCTCCAGGATAATTGTAGTATGTTGACCAGCGCTTTGAGAGCAGCTCTGAGAAAAGCAAACTATAAAGGTTCATGATGAGCATCACTACTATTGCTAGCAGCATGTCTTTTGTGATTACAAACACCATCGAACCCCAGGCCATATAGGTGTAGTTATTCCATAAATCTGATGGTTGGAAAACGTTCGTCCAGCGCACCAGGAAAAGTATGGTTTGGAACAACAACCCAACGCCAAGGAATATCATTCCTGCGTTTGTTGCATAAGCGATTACAGCTGTTGCCTGCCAACCGATATCAACAACCGGCAGGTTAATTCCAGTGGTTTCAACCATGTTCTGAACTGCAGGAACAATTATGGGGATGTATTGGTTGATTAACCACCCAAATCCTGTTATGCCTATACCTGCATAGAGTCCTGAGTAAAATGCTTTCTTTACTCCAACGCCCAACATCAAGTTAATTACAAACAGGATGACGGGTACAAAAACGGCGGACCCAAAGGTATTAAAAACTGTACTTAGGCTTTGAAAAAAATTTTCCCAAATCATTTTTATTACTCCTTATAGGTTAATTACGAACTATTTCTTTTAAGTAAATACTTTCTTTGCGAACTGTCTTGGTTTGATGTATTTGTTTAAATAAGCACCTCCTTTTGTAAATATTCCTATGGGTCAGAAATTTCTCTATTTTTTCTCTTTAGGTGGGATAACACATAAAAAGCCCAGAGGTTCTTCGCCGATTGTGAAAAATTGATGGACTTCGAAAGGCGGAACATAAACTACATCATGCTGCCCAACTTCGAATTCTTCTTCACCTAAAATCACTTTTGCGCGCCCGTGCAGGATCAGAACACCATGGTCGTGGGCATGCTTATCTAAAATCGTATGGCCCCCTGGAGCTACATTGAAATATCTGAAGACGAAATTGTATGCGCCATCCGCCTTGCCGAGTAAAATTTTTCCATAGGCGCCTTTGACGTCGGGATGATCATAATCTCGATGAATAGAATCCTCCCAGTCATATTTCCCCTCTTTCCCGGTATAACGGTGAATTACGCCCATAAAATCTCCTTGACAGAATTATTAATAAGAAGTTTCTTCCATCATGAAAAAAATACCCATAATATCTATCTATTTATTATGAAAATATTTACATCCCGTGTAAATTCTTTCACATTATAACAAAAATAAAAAGAAAGTCAATAGATAAATTGAGATATTCTTTATGCTGAGAAAGAAAAAGTATTGATCAACCGAAGATATTTTAATCAGGGTTGTTAAGTAACCGGTTGAGACCGTATAATATGCATGATGTTGGGAACATCCTTCTTGGGATAGGGAGGATGCGATGGTATTCTATTTACAGAGTAGTGCATCGTCATACTTAGGTGTTTGTACCGATACAAAACTATTGGCTGAAGATATATTTTTTGCCAAAACACATGAAATAATATCTGATCCATATCAATTTGATGAATTGAAAATAAATTAAGCAGGAGGTATCAACATGTTAGAAGGGTTAAAACAAGAGGTCTGGGAATGCAATCTGGAATTGCCAAAAAATGGTCTTGTTGTAATGACTAGTGGAAACGTGAGCGGTAGAGACATACACACTGGATACGTGGTGATTAAACCCAGCGGATATAGTTACGACAAATTGAAGCCTGAAGATATGGTGGTTTTAGATTTGGAAGGCAAAATAATTGAAGGCCATCTTGCGCCGTCGATTGACACAGCTACGCACCTGTATCTATACCGTAATCGTCCTGATATTCATGGAATTTGCCACACGCATTCTACTTTCGCTTCCACGTTTGCTGTTTTGGGCGAAACTATTCCTCCTTTTGTGACAACGAGCGCACTGCTTGGGGGTGAAGTACCGTTGGGGAAATTTGTGCCCATTGGTGGGGATAATATTGCCCGGGAGATACTAGATACGATTGGTGACAAGTTCGCAATTATAATGAAGAATCATGGTGTTTTTACCATTGGCTATGATGCCAGGCATGCTACCAAGGTTGCCGTCGAGTTGGAAGAGGTTGCAAAAATCACTTATTTCGCATTGCTTAGGGGGAACCCGATCCGATTATCTGAAGAGCAGTTGAGAGAGACCTCGGGAATGTACACTGATAAATACGGCCAATCACCAATTGATAATGCCTAACATGACTGATCCTGTAGGGTAATACTAAATGAGATTGACAAATTTATTGCATTCTTGAAATGTTGCCTGATTTTGCAGGTACTATCTATCCTCGGTTTTATCGACCAAAACCTCAATAAAATCTTTTCGTTTGGAAAATGCTTCTTCATACGTATTATCCAAATAAATTGAGTTGAACTTACAACTCAACTCGCATTGCCCACAAGATGTACATCGGTCTCGGTAATGAATAAGCTGGAAACTTTGTTTTGATACTTTTTCCAGTATTAATGCAGCGGCTGGACAATCACGAACGCATAAACCGCATCCTGTGCAGTTTTCGGCTATTATGCGAACACTTCCTCGATAACCTGCAGGTGGTTTATGCGTAACTGTTGGATAGGAAATAGTTTCCGGTTTGGAAAACAGGGCTTCCAAAATATTGGGCAGTAAATAAAAAAAGGAACGAATATTCAATAATAATTTTTTCATTTTAGTAATATGTAAATATTATGTAGAAGGGTCAGGGGAATGAAAATGTGCCAATTCAGGTGAATTAATTGGTCAATTCGCAAGCGAGCATATATGGCGCTGATAGCAGAAAGCACGCATTGTAAGATGACAAGGAGTAGTAAGAAAATGAAGAATCCACTAATGGTGTTCATCTGCCACAACCCAGAAAAGAAGCAGTGGATTAGAAAGGACAATCCAACCACAGTTTGTAATTGAATTGTGAGGTACCAAAGTGCTAATTTTTTTCCACTAAATTCTGTTAATGCACCTGCAATAACCTCTGATTTTGCTTTAGGAATATCAAATGGTTCTCTCTTAAGTTTACCGATCAAACCAGCCAAGGAAAGTAAAAACCCAATTATTTGTGGAAAAATATACGGGGTTACTTTTATCTGTGTTAACCGAATGTCCGTAAGGGCCCAAGATCCACTTGCAATCGCCGTACCGCTCATTGCTAAAAGAAAGAGCACTTCATATGAGAAATACTGCAGTAAAGACCGATTTCCGCCAATTATCGAATATACCCCTTGGGTTACCCAACCAGCTAGAAAATACATTAATGACGGCATGCTCAATAAAAACATCAGGACAATGAAATCGCCCTGGAAAGAGGGGGTCGACTGAATGGCAATTGGAAGATAAAAACTTGCTGTGAGCACAGAAGCAAATGATATCAGAGGCAATAACGCTGCGAAATACTGATTTGTTCCAGACGGTAGAATATCTTCTTTCGCAAATAACTTCACCAAATCAGCCAAAGGTTGATACCAGGGAGGCCCAACTCTGCCTTGGAAACGGGCAATTAGCTTACGATCCAGCCAATGTAAAAAAAGGGCGAGAATTAGCATAAAGAGGAAACCTGGGAAGATAAAGATTCTAAGAAATATATTAAACAAATTCATGCTGTCAATTTCCTTCTTTTACCGATCTCCGCAGGCGATGCATAAATCAACTCCAGCGATTATGGCTGAAACATCTGCTAACTGCATATTTTTCAACTGTCCGGGCAAGGTTATCAAAGTAGTTAAGGTGGGCGTACGTATTTTTAAACGGGCAGGGTTTTGACTGCCATCGCTGCGTACATAATAAAAAACTTCTCCACGAGGGGCCTCGGCCCGACTTGCGACTTCTCCTGCAGGCACTCTTCGGGGGGCAGTTATTGATACTGGTCCGTCTGGTAGATTGTTAATGATTTGTACGCACAATCGAATGGCTTGAAGAGTTTCATGAATACGTAATATGGAACGTGCCCATACATCACCTTTAGTCATCACTGGAACTTCAAAGTTGAGTTCATCATAGGCGGCGTAAGGTGCATCACGGCGAATGTCAATGTCTAAACCAGAAGCACGGGCGACAGGACCTACAACACAATAACGCTTAATATCTTCTAAAGAGAGGTGCCCAATTTTTTGAGTTCTGGCTTGAAAACTACGGTCATTTTCAATTGAACGCAATATTTCTTTGACACGCTTATTTAGTTCTTGTAAGTTTTGTTGCAGAAGAGAGAGATGGCTCTCGTTTAGATTTACTTGGACACCGCCAATTACATTAACAGAATGGGAAACCCGGCCTCCTGAAATCTCTTCCATAATATTCAGAACAATTTCTCTGTCACGCCAAGCATACATAAAAAGAGTGTTGAGTCCGATGTTCTTTGCGAGCACCCCTAGCCAAAGAAGATGGCTGTGGATTCTTTCCAATTCACATAATAGCATGCGGATATACAACCCGCGTTTAGGAACTTCAAGTTTTAGTAATTCTTCCACTGATTGGCAGTAGGTGGTTGAGTGGATGTGAGAACAAATCCCGCAGATGCGTTCAATAAGATAGATGTTTTGAATATATGTGCGCTGTTCAGCCAGCTTTTCGATACCTCGGTGCACATACCCTAAACGCAAAACACTGTCTGTCACTTTTTCTCCTTCTAAAGAAACAAGGAAAGACAGGGGTTCTTTAAGCAATGGGTGTTGGGGGCCAATTGGTACTGTGATCTTGCTCATGAGGATTTTCCTTTTTGCTGGAGATCATCACCTTCTGATTTGTCGTGATTTGTCCGCTCTTTTTTTCTCATGGGGAATCCTCCCTGCCAATCATCAGGTAACAAGAGTGGAACGGGATTTGGCAAACCAAGAAATTCAATCCCAAACATCTCGCGAGCTTCACGTTCATAATATTCTGCACCGGGGATCAATGGACAGATGCTGTCGATCTGTGGTTTTTTTTCATCCAATCTTATTTGTAAAGTAAGACCGCTGAATTTCCAGAAATGGTAGAGCAAAACAAAGTCATCTTCTAATTGTTGACAAGTGATAGCCGAGAGATGCCAGATGCCAGACTTTAATATTGTCTTAACCGCTAATAATAACTGCTGTTTTGATATGGTAATTTTCACCTCATTGAAAGGAATTTGTTTTGAGGTTGATTTGTCTAACTTCAATACATCCCGCAATTTATTAGCTGTTTTTTTTGTGTTCATTTAATTTGCTCCAATAGCTTAACGATCCCATCAATGATGGCTTCTGGTCTGCATGGGCATCCAGCGATATACATATCAACTGGTAAAACCTTATCAATCCCGCCAAGTATGTTATGGGCGCCAGAGAAAATTCCGCCAGAGCAGCTGCAACTTCCCACAGCAAGCACCCATTTGGGTTCAGGCATTTGATCGTAAATTCGTTGCAGGCGAGGTTTTACTTGTTGGGTCACCGGTCCGGTGCAAATTAGAATGTCGGCATGGCGAGGTGATGATTCCTTAAGAATTCCGAATCTTTCGACATCATACCGAGGGGTGAGTAAACTGAGAATTTCAATATCGCATCCGTTGCATCCACCAGTATTAAAATGCAATAGCCAGGGCGATTTTTGGCGAGCCCATTTTATAATTTTTGAGGTTTTTGTTTTATTCATGTCCATCACGCTCCAAAAGAATTAGCATGCTCACCGCAGCGCCAAACACGTAAGTAACAGACAATATTTTTATATCCGCTTTTGCCGGTATGGTTGAGATAGCTAATGCAACGATGTGTAAAATTCCAAATAGCAAGGCAAGGCGAAAGAAGGCGTGGTAATTTAATTCCAAATGCGGTGTGTCTAAATCTTCACCGCAGGAATAGTGGATGAATTTTCCTGGATTGTCTGTGCCTTTGGCTGCTATCAGTTTGCCTACCCCCAACATCAATCCGCCAAGTGAAATAAAAATGGCAAAAAGAATCGGAGGTGAAAACAATAAAGAATAAATTTCCATATTTACCTTATCATACCCATTAAAAATTGAGCGGCTTCAATTGATGTGTCCATCAAATATTGTGGAGCGATACTTATAAAAAGGATCGAGATAACCAATACTGCTATTGGAAAACTCATCCAAAAAGATATTCTCTTTTGAGTCTTTTTTTCATTTTCATCTGGTACTTTTTTCTGCGGTTTAGAAAATATGATAAGCAGCAAGGGGAAGTAATAACCAAATGCAATTAGACTGCCGGCCAAGAAGACTAAAGCGCTCAAGATTGTGATTTTATCTGACGATAGAAAAAAGCTGGATAAGGCAATCCATTTTCCAGTAAAACCTGGAAATGGAGGTAAAGCGGAAAGACTGATTATGGATATACCAAATGCCAATGACGGAAATATGGGCAGGGTTGATGCTCGCCGTAGATCTTTGATTTCGCTTGCGCCAACATAATAATGGAAGACTCCCTTGGTTAAGAATGCGAGACTTTTTGCGAGAGCGTGGGCCATGATGATGAAGAATCCGGACTGGAGGGCAAGCATTGAGTTGTTACGCAACCCAACTGCCATACAAAGAGTGATGTAACCCATTTGGGCGATGGTTGAATACCCTAATAAACGTTTGGTGTGGTTTTGTACTAATCCCATTAAGTTACCAACCATGATATTGAGCAGGGACAAGCATAGCAAAATTGTTCCCAATAGAACATGGGCAAAACCAAGTGATAAAGTGATCTTAAGCATTACGTAAAATACGCCCTGCACTAATATCCCGGATAAAAAGGCACTGATGCTGCTGGGAGCTCTGCCATGTGCGTCGGGCAGCCAGGTGTGCATGGGGACCAAAGCGCTTTTCAGGCAGAATCCCGCAAAGAAAAACAGAGTGCCTATTTGGGCTGGCCAACTTGTTGAACCCTGCATATCGGCAATGTGTATTGAGCCATATGATATGAACAATAATGTGATACCCAACAGGATCACAATTGAAGCTACGCTGCCCATCACTAGATATTTAAATCCGGCTTCTATGGCTGTATCAGTGCGGCGCCTAAAAGCAACGAGCGCATAAGCGCTAATACTCATCAATTCACAAAAAAGATATAAAACCATCAGGTTAGCAGAAAAAAGCATACCTGTTAAGCCGCATACCATAAGAATTAATAAAGGATAAAAAGCGTGTTGGCGGCGATCCAAATTAAGATATTCAGCACAATAGATAGAAATAAGGGTTGCTAATCCAAAGGTAATCAGGCTGATAAAAACCGCCCCGGGTTCGTATGAATAGAAAGCGGTTGATGAAAAAAGGTTGGCAAGGTTGTTGGAGAAACCCTTAAACGATCGATTTGCTATCTGAAACAATTGTCTTTCAAATATCATATAGGAAAAGACAAGTAAAAACGAGAGGGCTGCAAGCATTGCCATTGAAACATTGGGTATTTTGAAAGATCGTGCTGCCATAAAAATAAAAACGGACATACAGCCAAGTAGAAGAAGGGGTATTTGGGGGTATTGAAGCGAAGGGATTACCATCTTCCCCCTAGAATTAAAGGCAGCTCATTAGCCACGTAATTAAAGAGAGGCTTGGGGAATATTCCTGCAATAACTGTCAGTATGGTGAGGGAAACTGTGACCAGCTTGACTGAAAAAGGAACCTTATGTATTTGTGAGACTTCTCCCGGTACGAAAAACATTGTGCCAACGAGACGAAGGATATACGCTGAGGTTAAGATTGAACCAAGTATTTCAAGAATGGCCAAGGCTATGTAAGGTGTTTGGAAACCGCTGCTGAAGATTAACCACTCGCTGTTGAAAATTGCTAAAGCCGGTACCCCGGCGATAGAAAGTGCTCCCAATAAGGTACATGTAGTGAGAAGCGGCAGTTTTTTACGCAATCCCCGAATATCTTTTATATTGCGCTGGCCAACTGCTTTGATAATCCATCCAACACAACAAAACAAAAGAGCTTTGACAATTGCATGATAGATTACATGCAAGGTGGCCCCCACTATGCCAGAGAGTGTGAGTGTTCCTAAACCAAAAAGTATATATCCCATTTGGCTGACACTAGAGTAGGCGATGATACGTTTAATATCCGTTTCAACCAATGCCATAATTGCTCCATAGAATTCTGAGACTATTCCCATGATCATCATGGGCAGTGTAAACATGGCGAATTGACTGGGGGTTAAAAAGCTCATGGGAAAACGCAAAATGCCGTAGGTGCCCATGCTCAACATGGCAGCTGCCAGCATAATCGTAACTGGCATTGGGGCTTCTGAGTGTGTGTCCGGTAGCCAAATGTGAAATGGCACGACTGCCATTTTTACACCAAAACCAAGCAGGAAAAGCGTGCCGATCAATGGAATTGTTTCTGGCGTCATTTGAACCCCATCCCAAAAGGCGGAAAAATGATCCGTTCCGCTTTGGGAATAAACCATGATGAAAGCCACCAACACCAATAATGAGCCTAAATGAGTGATGATGAAATATTTGAGGGCAACCGCAGTTTTATTGGCGGTTTCTCCCCAATTTACAACCAGTAATGCGGATGCGATCAGCATTAATTCCCAGAAGAAATAAAAGAGAAAAATATCATTAGCGAGTGTAGTTCCAGACATGCCAGCAGAAAAAAGCAGCAGCAAAGCGTAAAATATGTGGTTTCGGTCATCAGGTTTTATGTAACCGATCGCAAAGATCATTGCGAAAATCGTGACAAATTCTTCAGTTAATAAAAATGGAAAAGACAGCCAGTCAATCTTCAAACTTAATTGAATGCCCATTGAAGGAAGGTAATCTAAATTTAAAGGAGTGTTTAACCCTTGTTGTAATGTGGGAATATACGCAATGAATAATCCAAGGGAAGCAAGCGATGCTGTGAGAGCAATCCACTTTGCATAGCGATGGACGGTTTTACCAATTATGAGCAATAGAAAAGCTGGTAGAAGTTTAACAAGCAGTACGGATAGGTTGATAAGTTCTTGTGTTTTCATTTCTTTTCCTCTTTATTTATCCTGTAGACAAAATTGAACCAATATTTGGGCTGACAGCGATTAAAACTAAAACAATAATGAATAACAACAACCAAACTAAATTAACACGAAGTAATCCGGGGTGCATGTGCTGAACCTTGTGTGAAGAATCGATAACAGATCTTAATGTGTGCACCCAAAGGTCGGCGCTGGTGAATTTTTCGACTTTATTAAACAGGAAGTTAAAAACTTTTTGAATTCCTTTAACCAATTTTTCAATACTACCGTGTTCAATGTTTTCATAAATATAAGTAACGGTAGACATAAAATATTTGGAAACATAAGAAGTACTGCCGTGTTCGATGGTTTTATAAAAAAAAGTACCCATGGCCAAAAAAAATGAGGAAATAGAAGCAGTGAAGTCCAATGGGTCAGGATTTGAATTGGGCTCTTTTTTTAAGGATGAGTTTTTTCGTAAACGGAGTGAATTTTCCAAAGTCTTTGCGATTTTTCTAAAGTCCACGGTTTTATCTGCCAGCAAAAATAATCCGATTGCCGCTAAAACAAGCGAACTCCAGAAATAAAATGATATTAAAGGGGAAAATTGGAAATATGTTCGGTTTGGAATTATCCAAATCCCATTTCCTTTGACCAGCAAGGAGAGAATAAAAACGATAACGAATAAAACCGTTGCGATAACCCCCGCAAGCGATAAACTTGAAAATATTAACCGCAAGAGCTCTTTTGTTTTTCTTTTTTGCGCTATGTTTTTTGTAAGAAAGTTGAATCTTAGGATGCGAATTAAATGCATCCACCAGGTTGTCCAGAGCACTACAATAAGCATGGGTGAAATTGAGGCTGGTAAGGCAGCTTGCCATAACGCGAACATGGAAAAACCCAGAAGTAAAAGTTGGGCAGCGAAATATTGCGAGAGATACTGTGTTTTCTGCGGCACAGGACTCATATCTTGCCTTAGTGACACTAACAAGAACACCAGTCTGGTGAATATCCAAAAAACCATAAATGCCCAAAGGGTTTTCTGATCTCCCATGGCAGCCAAAACAACCAAACAGACTGAGGAAAAAACTAATGGGCTGCGATTTAAACTCATATCCTGCTTATTTGTTGTTGTAAAAAAAGTTTTTGTTAATGCTGAAATACATACAATGGATACAGTCCATATAGAAATACTGCTGTTTGAAAGTAATAGTGGTGAAGTGCGATAGAGTAGGTAGGCGCCTAAGGAAGGCATCAGCAGATCAACAAGCCAGGTGCGCATTATTGGCGGCAAGGAAGAACAAAGATCTGCCCAGAAATTCAAAGGCCAGATTGCCATCTTTACCCAAACTGCTGATAATAGTCCAGCGGTTAGTACAATACGTATTGTGATCGGCAATTCAGCAGCTAAATTGAAGTTTTTGCTGATGTCAAATGTGCCGCTGTAAGCAAGAAAAAGGAGAATGGCTGCCAGTAAGCCAATGTCCCCCAAGCGAAAATTCAAGAAAATCAGTTTTGTGTTATTCCAAGCTCTTCTCCCTGAGGAGGACAGTGCTAGGGAAGCACTAACGACACATAAACCAGCTGCCTCCAACGCTGCATAGCGCAGTAAAAAATGCTCTGTTAGGAAAGCGATGTTCGCCGCTGAAATTGAAACGAGAACCAGCCCTAGTTGTTGAGAAGATATTTTTGGAGTTTGGCGATGATAAATAGCGATCATCAGTAGCAGTGAAATACTTGTCAGTAAAACCAGCAATAAAGAGGATTTCTCAAACGACACACACATTTCTCCGGCGGAAGGCTGCCATGTAAAACAAAAGCGAAGCGGTGAAGTGGAAAAAGAAGCTGCTACTGCTGCCGTAATCATTGCGCCAATATTGAAAATAAATAAATAGAACGGCGCTTGGCTGTTTGACCGACGTGAAAAAAGAATAAATATTGCACCCAAACTAATTGGGAGAAAAAACAATGCGAGGATCAATAATATAGCCATTATCCTCTAAGCTTTCTCAAGAGGTCTATATCCCCATCAGGAATATTACGGAATATACTGACGATCATAGCCAAAGCCAGGGCAATTATGAGGGTTTCCACGATAAGCGCGGAGATGACCATAGTTTGTGCTAAATTCATGTTTTCTTGTAATTTTCCTGCCATAACCAACGCTAAAGTAACACCTTGAAGCATGATCTTTAAGCCGATAACTTGTTTAAAAGCATTCCGTTGGCTGATCAGGCAGATCCAGCCCAGAATGAAAAGTGCACTACTAAAAAATGACAAGAATTCAATTTGCAGCATTAATGATTTCCGTTTTGTTATTCCTCGTCTGGTGAAGGAAGAAGCGCGGATACACCAAATGCACCCGCGAGCAATAATCCTATTTGAATGATTAAATCTAAAGGGTGTTCTAGCCATAAGTATTCTTGAAAAGAAATCTCTTTGGCTGATTCATTCTGAATTTCATCTGATGGATAAGATGTTTGTCCATAAAGAGAACAAGCGGTTGAGAACAGAACTATTATGAACAGGGCGAAGATGAACAGCCCACAGCGTTTCGCAGCCACCATATTTATTGTTGTTTCCTTTCCGTCAAACTTATTGCCATAATGAATAGCAGGCTGATCAGGCCAGCGCCGATGCTGAGCTCAAATCCACCCGCAAACGGAGCATCCAAATTAAAAAAGATGATAGCCAGAAAACAGCTGCTTAATCCCAGAGCAACAGCTGCATACAGCAGGCGGCGTGAAAATACGGCATAAGTGGAAAACACGACCATCAGTATCAATAAGATCAAATCACTGATCATCGATAATCTCGTTGATGGCAATTAAATGGCATCCATATGGCTGCGAAAACTTCGTAGTCTTATATTTTGTCATTGTAAAAATGTCTCAACTCGAAAAGGGGGTAAAAATGAAGCGTCGAGTTCGGCGCTGAATAGTATTATATACGAAAAATGGTAAACTGGTATTATATTAACGAGTCACTTTTTGTTAGTAATATTATGAAAAAAGAGCAGAGGTTTATCTCTGCTCTTTGGCTGGTTCTTATTTGCTTGGAGTTTTATGCGATTGGACTGCGAATTTCCCTGATGACCTTGCGGATTATTTCTATGGTTGTTCCAATTATGCCGACTGCCATCCCGATGGCGATGCCGGTGTTTGCTAAGGTTTCAAGGTGGGCGAAATCCAAATCCACTCCACCAATACTTTGGAACCCATTTTTGGAAATTAGGGGCAGAGATTTGATCATGAATCCCATCAGGATCACATGCGCACTCTGCGTGCAAAT
>Ga0255379_10140_pt1 | contig 13089 bp, 5 predicted proteins | sample ANMaggSeSYBR01I3_FD_182105 | JGI IMG/M metagenome (GOLD analysis project Ga0255379, IMG submission 182105) | Sediment cell enrichment communities from methane seep in Santa Monica Basin, California, United Staets - ANME aggregate JGI... | ecosystem: Environmental > Aquatic > Marine > Cold seeps >... | reverse complement strand
ATGAGCCATGATCTGCGTACACCTTTAAACGCAATTATTGGTTTTTCAGAGATGCTTAATATGCAAGACTTTGGCCCACTCAATGAGAAGCAACAACGGTATGTAGGAAATGTTTTGAATAGTGGAAAATATCTGTTATCACTCATAAATGATATACTTGATCTATCCAAAGTCGAAGCCCATAAGATGGAACTTTATATTGAAGAGTTTTCTATACCTAATGTTATTGATGAAGTAATATCCACACTGGTTACTCTGGCATCAAACAAGAACATTAATTTAATTGATAATGTTGACACCGTTTTGATCAAGATGAACGCAGACAAGAAAATATTTAAACAAATTCTCTATAATTTTGTAAGCAATGCTATAAAGTATACACCCGAAAATGGTACAGTTACTATCGAAGCCTATTCTGTAGACAACTCGATAATAATCAATATCATTGATAATGGCATTGGTATTTCTGATGAAAATATGAAAGAGTTATTCCAACCATATCAACAAATTAATAATCTCGAAACAAGAGAACAACTGGGAACCGGACTAGGACTTACATTAGTCAAAAAGTTTGTAGAATTGCATGGCGGTGAGGTTTGGGTTGAAAGTGAAGTTGGAAAAGGTAGCACATTTGGATTTAGCATACCAACTAGTCTTAAAAGCACATCCCATTGATTAATATTAGCTCGAATGCAACTGCTTGGGTAGACAGCATTTGTACTTTGTCAGTCCCTGATCACAGTAACTCACTCTTTTTTATTTTCTCTGTTAATGCTACTCAAACTGCCTGGACGATACCGTCATCAATCAAAGTATTCCTACAACTTGATCGATCTTGATGTTTGAATTTAGGAAAGAGGATCTCTACAAAGCAAATAACCCAAACCATCATTGATCTCTGCTTATTTCCCGTTCGTTTTTTGCTGTCGTTTATTGTGTCATTTCGTTTTGTCGTTTACATTTGTCGCCTAATTCCCGCAGGAAAACGACAAAAGCGACACCAAAACCCCATTAAATTAAATGTTTGAAACCAACATTTCCCATTGATCCAAGCGGTCTCTTACATGAGCATTGAGGGTAAACGGCTTATAACCCTTAGAATCAGCTCCTAAGTTTTACATTTCATTCAAGGTAGTCAAATCATGTACGTTAGTTATCTTTAACAAAATTAAAAGGAAGGTCAAAGAGAGGAGAAGTGGAAAAGATAAAAGAAGACATACACCAAAAATAAAATAAAGAAACAGGGCTGACCTTCATCAGCCCCTTCTATCTTTAACGGCGGTGTATGCAGCTTTTTCCAAGAAGCTCAATTGCCTGTCCCATGAACTGACCGATGGCCTCTGTAGGATCATAGGTCACTTCGATTCCCATTGAATCACACAGGAGATCTGTGATATCCTTTTGTTTTACAGGTGCTTCCATCATATTGGAAGTGAGGTTAAGCTGTGAGGCGCATCCTGCACAGTTGGTCACAAGATAGTCGGCTCCCGTTTCAGTAGCTTCACCGATACGCTTCTGTCCGCAATGGGCCACTGTTGGAAGATCATTGAATGCTGTTACAATGCCACAACAGAGGGCTTCTTCCCTGTTATGTTCCATTTCCACGAATTCGACACCTGGAATCGCTTTAATCACATCTCTTGGATAATCATAGGCATTGAACCATCTGGAAACATGGCATGCATCGTGGTATGTTACCTTCTTGTCCAGTGGGTTTTCGAGCTTCAACTTGCCATCCTTGATAAGTTCATCAAGCAGGACGACCACGTGCTTTGTCTCAACGTCCCAGTTAAGTCCGAGCATCTCTGCAACAGCAGAATACTGTTCCGTGAAGGTCGCAAAACATCCGGGACAGGAGAATATGAGTGTCTTGACACCTTTCTCGTTGATCAGGTTGATGTTTCTCTCAACAACCTTTACGAAGTCCTCGGAATATCCTCCAAGTGCGAGGTAAAGGCCACAGCAGATGTTGTCCTGCTCTCCAAGATTAACAAGCTCAATATCTGCCTTCTCCAGTATCCTCACTATGTTCTGTGGCATGTTCTTGGTAACGGCAGATGACCAGCATCCAGGCCAGTAGCCGATCGTTCCCGTCTCAGCCATTTTCATATCGTCTGTCTTCCAATCAAGGGCTTCCTTGGGCAATCCCCAGAAGTTCCCTGAATTTAGCACGTTCTGCCTTATCATGCCAAGACCGGTGTTCTCAAAGTCCTTTCCACCCATGATAGTACGCATGTTTATGAACTGGTGAGCGATCTTCAGGTCCGTCTGACATTTGATGTCACATTTCTTGCAGGTGGCACACAGGAACATATCAGTTGCAAGTTCCTCATCGAATTCAATGTTACCTTTGAGATATTCAGCAAGCAAGTACCACTTGCCCCTTGGCGACTTGCTTTCCCAGGGATCTGCTTCATACACTGTACAGGTGGTCTTGCAGGCTCCACACTGAGCACAGATGAACGCATCCTTGCCTATTTCCTCAGGCAATTTGTCAGCATACTTGTATTCCACATCCTTTCCTTCCATTATCTTACCGGCAAGGCTCATTATGGATTTACCCTTGCTTGCACCCTTCATGGCAATGGAAAGCTGTTTTATGGGAGAGTCTTTTTCCACCGAAGGTGGCAGGACCTTTCCAGGGTTCATTATGTGCTCGGGATCGAATTCTTTCTTGAAGGCAACGATCCTGTTGAACAGATCTTCACCCAGCAGCCCCTTTGACTCATCTGTAAAGAATATGCCTGTGGCCGTCAGTCTGCCCCCATGCTTCTTTGCAATATCTGCCACAATGAGCGAGGAGGAGAATTTCAGTGGATAATTTGTTTTCCTTTCATCAGCCAGCATGAATCCCATCATGATGAACCTGTCAGGAGTTTCCATTATACCTTCAAAGACAAAATCGCCCTTGAACTTCTTATCAACGGACTTCAGGAAATCCCCCATCGAGTCCGCAGGCACGATAAGTTCACTGGCGATCACTGAAGGACCAAGGCGCTTAAGCCTCATGGTGTAGAACCTATTGTCCCACTCATGCCTGGCAACGTTCTCAGGGAGAACTTCACCTTTATTACGCCTGACAATATCCTCCACTTCGGATGCAACTTCTACAGATGATCGTGGATACACGAATTGTGCAAGATACTTGCCCTTTGGAAGAGTTGTATCGTTTGCAGCCTTCTGGCTCAGTTCAACATAGCCGGGAGTCTGTATGCTCACTGACCAGACCTTAGTTCCTGCTTTTCGAATTTCATCCAGTGCAGCCTGCAATTTCTTTTCATCATCGAATGCTGCAAGGACCGGAATGTTCTCTTCGTCCTTTTTCACATTGAATGTGACCTTTGTGATTATACCTGTAATACCCTCAAGTGAATAAACAAGGTCAAGGTCATCCCCTTTCATTACCTTCAAATTACCCTGTGGATCGACCATTTCAACTGAAACTATGTTGTCCCGGAACGTACCGTACTCATAACTGCCAATTCCACTACCACCCTGGGCAACCCACCCAGCAACCGTGGAAGTAGGGGCACTGCTTGGATACAGGCGCGATGTCAATCCGCTTCTTTTAAGCTTCCCATCGAGTTCTGACCAGACCACACCTGGCTCAACCTCTGCGGTGAGATCATCAGTATCCATGGAAATTACATTTGTCATGCGGGCAAAGTCGATGACAATCCCATTTGCAACAGGAACAGCTCCACCGAACCCACTGGATGCTGCACCTCTTGGAATGATAGGAACTTTATTCTCAATTGCAAGTTTCACAAGAGCGGATACCTCATCAGCATTCACAGGCTGGACAACTGCATCGGGCATCGTAGATATCGTCTTTTTGACAGAGTCTGGAATAACTCCCACATCATGAGAATATACTAATCTCTCAAGTTTACTGAAAGATACACGGTTTTCAAGCATCTCTTCAAGCTTGCTTTTTAAAGTTGCATTAATTCCATTATTGGTCATGGATCATCCCTCATTTTTCCTGAATTCAATTTTGCGTATGCATCCCTAAGATCCGACAGATAGGTAAGAGTATTAACAATAATATGTTGAAATCGAATTTATATAACCTAACCTTCTACTGTATCGTAAAAACGTTAAAAAACATAAAGGGGCTTAAAATAAGCAAAGGCGTTAAAATTCATTAGGGCTTTGAAATACTATAGATTTAGAATAGCACATACAAAGGAACGAAACTAAATAGATAGTAAACAAACGCCATTTGGATACATTCAGGACAAGATCAAAAATGCAAGCTTCACTTATCGATACAATCTTCCTTTCAGATAAAAGAAAGAACTTACTTCTGCTTCTAATGGATGGACCGAAGGATATCGATGAGATAAAGGAAGTACTCGATGTTACATCCAGTGCCATGCTTCCACAGATCAAGAAGCTGAGAAAACTTGACCTTATTGCATATGATGACAAAGTCTATTCATTGACAGATGCTGCACGGATACTTGTCAAGAAAATGAAACCCCTTCTTGGCACCATTGAAGTTTTCGAGGACAATTATGAGTACTGGATGAGCCGTAACCTGAGCTCTATTCCTGAAGAATTTTGTGACAGGATATGGGATCTGGAAAAGTGCGAGCTCAAAAGGCCTGACATGACATGTATTTTTGAGCCTCCCAAAGAATTTAATGACAGCCTTGCAAAGTCAGCAAGTATAGAAACCCTTGCTTCCTTTTTCCACCCGCAATGCCCTCATAACTATGCCATGCTTGCCAAAAGAGGCATCAATATAACACTTATACTCACAAAAGCCGTGTTTGACAGGATGAAACAGGATCGTGAAAAGGACATGAAGATAATACTTGGATCTGACAGGTCAGAACTGTTCATTCTGAAAGAAGATGTAACAATAGGATCGATCTCGGTCACTGATAATCTTTTCATGATAGCACTTTTCAATAAAGAAATGGTGCTTGATCATCTGAAGCTTACAAGCTCTGACCCGCAGGCTCTGCAATGGGGATCTGACCTGATAGAGTATTTCAAGAAACTATCAATACCTATAGAAAAAGAAAAAAAATGCTTCAGGAAATTAATAATTCAGAAAGAGGATATTTGATTATACTTTTATTGAAATGATTTTTCTGTATTCTCATAGAATGCAAATGTAGACCACACATAATAGAAATATTGTACGTGCTGGAGACTGCATTTATCCCCAGCACTTTCAATTAATATCTCAATTATCCATCCTTCTCAAAAACAACAAGGCGCCTCCGATTGCTGATGCTGCCAGCAAGAAGCTGAATCCAGGAGTTTCATCTGCTGGTTCCTCCATAGCACTATCCTCTGCTTCTTCTGGCATATATACATCAGTTACTTCGTCAGAAGCTACCATTGGAGCAGATTCCACCATCGCTTCTTCTGCCGGGGCTTCATCCATCGTTGCTGCTTCCATCACTGCTTCATCCGTTGCAGAATCTACAGGCCCTTCATCTGGTTCCTCGACCTGTGGGACCTCCACGAAGAATGAAGTATAGGGAGTGACAAAACCATATTCTAGAGACAGGTTTGTAACCTCTGAAACAAGTTCATCCGTTTCACCCTCTACCTTCATCCTGTCAAGCTTGTTCATTATATTGTTGTAAGCCCATAGTCTTGCAACGAAGTCGTTCTTTTCCTCCGGCTGTACAATGAACTCACGTTCAAAAACATGCTTGCCTGACCTGGTATTTCCATCTACTCTGGCAATGACGGTTTCTGCATCCTGATCGTATTTACCCAAGAGCATAACTTCTGAACCAACAAACAGATGTTTCTTTCCCGTAAGAACGGTATTGTATACCTGTTCATCATATGAGAACATCAGGTCAGATACCAGAGGTGTGGAAATAGTATCATAGAAGTTGCTTATACCGCTTGATGCTTCAGTATCAGGCTCGAAGTACACAGCAATTCCTCCGTTCTCGAGACTTAATGCCTGCAGGAAATTGAAATCATAATCATATTCCCTACCAAAAGCAATTGAAAATATTGATGCATTGATCACGTTAGCATCCATCACATTTTGCCTGATAACTGCAGTTGATTCTATTCCGTCAGTAGGCACCCCATCTGTAAGGAAGACGATTATCGGAACGTTGTCACTTTCAGTATTGAACAAAACAAGTGAGTCCACCAGTGCCTCATTGATATTAGTGCCACCATTTGCATTCGTTTCAGTTACCAGTTCAACTGATCGAGCCTTATTGGTATCATTTGCGATCAAAAGTTCATCGCTAGGTACTCTAACAAATGAATCAAAGAATACAACATTGAATCTATCACCCTCGGGAAGTTCATTGATGATCTGAGAAAAAGCTGTCTGGACCTGCCGGATCTTCAAGCCCCTCATTGAACCGGACTTGTCGATCACAAAGATGATGTCCTTGTTCAGTGGAGAGATACCAACTTCCTCTTCCGTAGGAGAGAAGATGTGCATGAAATATCCCTGACCATCGCTTTCATAGAAAATCATGTTACCATTGAGAGGTGTATTTTCGGTCTTGAAAACAACTTTCAGATCCTGCCCCGGAAGTCCGACATCAGAATATCTGACACGGGCACTATTGGTATCCGGGTAAGTTATATCTGACCTGAAACCCGGGGTTCCAACACTCAATACATCTATTGATGAATCAATGTCTATGGATACCTGCAGATCATTCACATCATGATTGCTACGCAAATATTGTAGATACTCGTATTCATCCAGTGTTCTTGTAAGAGCCTGCTCATAGGTGAGTTTCACTACAATACTCTGATTCGCCTCAAAATTAAGGGAATACGAAAATAGTTCGGAATCTCTGGTTTCCAGAAGACCTGCAGTTCTACCGCCAGATGCAGCTTCTTCGAACTTTTGCTGTGCTTCGGCCTTCTTCAATATATCAGCCTGATATTCCTCACCATCAATGCTTATGGAAAATCCTGATAAAAATGCTTTCTCAGGTACCAGGAACTCAAACTTGTCCGTAATTGTAAAATTGTTCCCATTGTCCAACTTTTCTTCCACTGTAGTGATCGCATAACCATCATTGATCTTGACATCTAGGTTCAGGTAATCGACTTCTGCATTAGACTGTGCATTTGCAGGAACTACCAGCAACAGACACACAAAAATTATCAATGCCCCAGTTATAGCTCCAGCTAATCTCCTTTTAGACTACATATTGTTCATACACCCCAATTAATACCGGCTAATGTTGTAAAGAAATGATATGCCATTATAAAAACTTTTAGCGATTTGATTTATTTCAAGGTATCGAAGTGAATTTATTGAACAATTAAAAAAACTAGACTTGCTACTCCTCAATATCCAAATGGATTCTTTTGGTGGGATATGATTAGTAGGGAAAGACAGAAAGATAATGAATTATAATCGTTTCCCAAAATACATATTCATATTACTGACCATCATTTGTTATGAAATATTAGAACCTTAAACTTTTGTACCAACACCAAGAACATAGCCCACATACTTCGAAGTAGATCTCTTATTCAACAATATCCTTTTACCTCTGCTGATCTGCTTGAACCTGTTCCTTATCTCCTTGCTCGACAAAGCATATCTGATCATTCCGATCATCAAACCCAGGAACAGCTTGGCAAATTTCCCGAGCCCACCCATTGCCCTGATCACCAATTCTAGTTCCTTCACACTCACAGAAACCTTATGTTTGTGCACATGGACATCGCTAAATCCCGCTCTTTCGAGCCGCTGCTCCCACTCTTCAGGAGAATAGATGGAAAAAGGTAACTGTGTGAGCTCACCAAAGATGCGTTCAGCCTCCAGGATATCTTCCTCTATGACTGGAGGGATATCCGCATCCCTGTACATCTCATTGATCCCCACCATGCCTCCGGGCTTCAATACCCGTACGAATTCCCGGAACGCTTTATCCATATCAAGGAACTGTGATACGAACTCGGTGATCACCACATCATAAGTATCAGGTTCAAAGGGCAGGTCGTAGGCATCACCTATACGGAATTCCACTCTATCCCCAAGACCTAAGCTCTCTACCCTCTCCTTTGCTTTCCTGATGGACACCTCTGCAATATCGACACCAACAACAGAACAAACGAACATTTCAGCTACAAAACATGCACTGAAACCTGTACCACACCCAACCATCAGGACCTTGCTGGCTTTGTTGATCTGGCACAGTTCAGCCAATCTTTTCGTTGATGTCAGGCCACCCACATGAAAATATGGCACTCCAAGATAGCTCATGAAATCATAGTAACCCAGATCTTCGATCTCTTCCACTGAAAGGTCGTTCTCTTGCATGATACCACCAGTTTGACAGTCAGACTTCTTTAAAAATAAATAGATCTAACAATATCGATATGAAATAGAGATGAATTAAAAAAAGAAAGAGTAATTGGCTTTACTATCAGTAGCCTGATAATTTAATTGTTAGCCTTCCTCAAGCCCTTCATCCTCTCAAGCTCAGCTTCAAGTTCCTGGATCTTCATTTCATCGATCTTATCTGAAAGTTCTACTAGCTCCTTATCAGCCATTTTGATCGTGCAGTGCACCTTTTCAACGATGTTCTTCTCCAGATTGAACTTCTGCTTTTTTACTTCGCTCATGAGGTCTTCAACAAGCATTTTGCCTTCTTCTTTGCTCATTGTTCCTGCTTCGATCTTATCCTTGACACACTCCTTGATCCTCTCTTCAGATAGTGCTGCCAGTCCTGCACCGATCAAAGCAGTTGCTCCCAATATGCCTAATTTCTTCATCTTGTCCATTGATTGTCACTCCCAGTATATTTACAAAATGTATTGAAGCAGTTTCAATATTCTATTAAAGTTGCTTATTCGGGTTGCTTGCAGGGTAAAATATGCCAGCATAAGTGCAAGAGTCAATACTGCATTGATCCAGAAACCCTGGAACACCCCGAATTACATTTCCCCACTAAAAAAAGGTGTGTAACTTAATATATACTTATTGAGAGATGTCAAGACCGTTATATCTAACTTGGCACTGATACGAACATGCAAATTCAAGCCCTATTAGAGCTTTGGGGAATTTACCACCTGCTTTTTCACGATTCTTTGACTTCAATGAGACATTATCAGGGATTGCCATTCACATCGATAGAAAAAGAAGAAAATAAGAGACGTTTGTCATGGTTTTGAACCTGACAAAATTGAGAAATGTCTTATATTATTGACTTCATGACTTAATTAAAGAGCAAGGGCATAAAAATAAGCCCCTTGCTTTCGTTCCTTATATCTGACATTTCCGCATTAGAGATGTTAAGATTAAGACTTGGATAGATTTAGGGGTTCAAATCGCATCCCTCGCATAGCAAGTCGGGGATATAGGTAACTCGTAAAAATGCAACCTTTTAAAATATTTACTTTTTTTAATCTTCAATACAAAATTATCCTAGCATATTATCCAATTCCCTTATTTCAAATAATGAGGAATGCAACAACACGAACATTTTGTTGCATTTTTATTTATTGTTAACTGCGTTAACCTCTGATAACATCGTTTCCAAGTCTTTATTAATTATTAAAATAAACATACTATATATTAATAATCAATTCACCTTTTTAAAATAATTGTGGGAGTGGGGGAAATGAAGATTAGACACAACAATATTGTTTTCGTTGGATTGATTTTTTTATGTTTGATGGTAACCACAGCTACAGTAGCAGAAGATACTATTTACGTGGAAGGGCCGGTGTATAATGGCACTGATTTTCATGACATTGTAAGTCTTGATAATTCTGATTTTGTTGAAATGAATGCAAGTAATTTCGCTGGATTCATTCAGGGAGAATCTCTCAGGATCTATGGTGGGGATTTTGTCTTAGGTAGAACAATCCAAGAAGAAGGGCTTGTATATGAAACTCGAATCGAGCAGGCTGAATATGAAAGCAGTGCATGGGAGGGTGAAACCTATCCGATAATGGGATTCTTTGGGAATGAGTATGTTCCATTAAAAGATAATCCAGATAAACTTGCTAGATTAATTCTGAACAATAATAATCAACATACACTTCATATGGGGGACAAATTAAATCTGGGATGGGGGTATGCTCTCGAATTAAAGCAGATTGATGCTGAAGGTGATAAGGCCACAATAGAATTCACAAAGGATGGAATACTAATTGAGAGGAAGGTTATTGCAGAGGAATCAACATGGATATCTAATCAAGATGTTGCAGGTGAAAATAATGTTGAAGTTTTGAGGGTACATGTAACCGATGTATTTCAGGGACAGATATTCAGCCTTATTATAATTGAGGGTATTTGGTTAATTGACTACCAAGAAGTTTTTGAGATTAATGCAGACGATGAATTTGGTGTATTTGAAATTGATACTATTGATGTTACATCATTTTGTCTAATGAATTATGATCCAATAACTTTAATAAAAAACTCAACCCAGGAGCTTGTCGAAGGGTTGGAATTCAAAGTTATGGATTCTGATGATTTCTTAACATTCTATCTACTAAAAACAGAAACAATACCTCCTATAGCTTATTTCATGTCTAATGTTACCTCAGGTGATGCTCCACTTGTAGTCCAGTTCACAGATGAAAGTACAAATAATCCCACCTCATGGGAATGGGACTTTGGCGATGGATCGGTATCAAATGAACAGAACCCTGTGCATGTGTATACTGCCTTTGGGTCCTACAATGTTTCACTCACAGTGAGTAATGATTATGGCAATGATACTGAATTGAAGAAAAATTATATCACAGCTACAGCACTCACTGCTGAATTCACAGCCAATATTACCTCAGGTGATGCTCCACTTGTAGTCCAGTTCACAGATGAAAGTACAAATAATCCCACCTCATGGGAATGGGACTTTGGCGATGGATCGGTATCAAATGAACAGAACCCTGTGCATGTGTATAACGTCTCTGGGACTTATGATGTTTCTCTTACAGTAAGCAATGATCAGGGCAATGATACTGAATCGAAGGCGGATTATATAGTACTCACACCACTCACTGCTGACTTCACAGCCAATGTTACCTCAGGTGACGCTCCACTTGCAGTCCAGTTTACAGATGAAAGTATCAGTAATCCCACATCATGGGAATGGGACTTTGGTGATGGATATGTATCAAATGAGCAGAACCCGGTACATATATACACTGAATTAGGATACTATACTGTCAATCTTACTATTGGCAATGGTTTTGACAATAATACGGTGACAAAGATTGATTATATCAAGATGACAGAAGATAGCATTTTTGCAAAGGGGCCAGTGTACAGTGCTACTAATCTTCATGACATTGTAGGTTTTGATAATTCCGATTTTGTCGAGATGAATGCGAGTAACTTCGCTGGACTCGTTTCAGCAGAAAACCTTAAAGTCTACGGTGGGGACTTTGTCTTAGGTAGAACAATCCAAGAAGAAGGGCTTGTATACGAAACCCAAATTGAACAAGTTGATTTTGAATCTGATGCATTGGGGGACACCTATAACGTCATGGGATTCTTTGGGGATGTGTATGTTCCATTAAAGAGTAACACACCAGACAAGCTTGCCAGATTACTTATCGACTGTAATGAGAAGTACATTCTGAGAACTGGAGATACCCTCTACCTTGGAGACGGATATGCAATCACCCCAAGCCAAATAGATGTTGATGGTGACAAGGTCTGGATGGAATTTTCAAAGGATGGCGAATTTATTGACGATCATGTTATTGAAGTTTCTGCGGAAGGTGCAACTTGGGTCTTTGATACTGATGTTGCAGGTGAGTCAGATGCTGAAGTCTTGAGAGTGCATGTAACCAATGTGTTTCTGGAGGACAATCTTGCTGTTGTTGAAGGTATCTGGCTAATTGATTTCCAGAATGTCATGGAGGTTAAATCCGATGACGAATTCGGTGTATTTGAAGTAGTGGAGATATCCAACCGTCTTGTTTTGAAAAATTATAATCCAGTAACCTTAACTTCAGGTTCGGCCCAAGAGCTTGCAGAAGAACTGAAGTTTAAGGTTGAAGATTCTAACGAGTATCTTATTTTTTATTTAACAAATGAGCCTACAGGGCCAATAGAACCAAAAACAATCTACGTGGACGATGACGGTACAGCAGACTATGCAACAATAACTGAAGCCGTGTATAATGCAAACGATGAGGATACAATTATTGTCTACAACGGAACATATGTGGAAAATGTGTTTGTAAATAAGGAGTTAACAATAATCTCACAATCCGGGAATCCAAATTATACCATTGTTCAGGCTGCCAATTCAAACGACCATGTCTTCCATGTGACTAAAGATAACGTGACCATTAGCGGATTTAATGCAACAGGTGCCATGGATGCTGGTAATGCTGGAATATATCTCTATGAAGTTAAGAGGTGCATTGTTACTAACAATAAATTGCCGAACAACTGGTTCGGCATCTGGCTTGATGGTTCCAGCAACAACATACTAAGCAATAACACTGCAAGCTCGAACAGCAATTTCGGCATCGGTCTGTTGAATTCCAGCAACAACAATACTCTGAGCAGTAACATTGTGTCGAATAACTCTGGCGATGGTATCTATCTTGAGAATACCAGCAACAGTCTCACCTACAACAACTACTTCAACAATACAAATAACGTTCAATATAATGGCACCAATACCGGAAACAACATCTGGAACATTACCCAGACTGTTGGAACAAACATTGTTGGAGGTCCTCTCCTTGGTGGAAACTACTGGGTGCATCCTAATGGAACAGGATTCAGTGTTGACACAGCCGATTCCAACAAGGATGGAATCTGTGACGAGCAGTACAATCTCTCTGAAACTGAATTTGACTACCTGCCGCTGGCTTTATTGTCAGGATCAAACAATCCTCCATCAGCAACGATTGTTTCAATTTCTCCCAATCCTTATTATGAGGATGGAGTTGTAATTTTTAATGGCTCAGGAACGGATGTCGATGGTACAATTATAGGTTATAACTGGACTTCCAGCATTGACGGTCAGTTGAGTACATCCGCTAATTTCAGCACTTATATTCTCTCATTGGGCACACGCACTATCTATTTCAGTGTACAGGATAATGATGGTGCATGGTCTGATACAGTTTCAGCAACGTTGG
>Ga0255379_10136_pt1 | contig 13117 bp, 12 predicted proteins | sample ANMaggSeSYBR01I3_FD_182105 | JGI IMG/M metagenome (GOLD analysis project Ga0255379, IMG submission 182105) | Sediment cell enrichment communities from methane seep in Santa Monica Basin, California, United Staets - ANME aggregate JGI... | ecosystem: Environmental > Aquatic > Marine > Cold seeps >... | reverse complement strand
AAAGATCAGTTGAAAGCCTTATTGAAGAAATTGATTTTAATATTTCCCTGGGGGTGACGGATTTTTTGTTTTGGACGGAACTGATGACCCTGGACACCGATTTTCTTGACGATTTTTTGGAGGCTCTAATAAAGAAAGGCCTGCACAAGAGCATAAGCTGGGTCTGCAACAGCAGGGTGGATAGTTCCAGCAGGGAATTGTTTGTAAAGATGAAAAAGGCTGGATGCTGGCAGATAGTGTTTGGATTCGAATTCGGCGATGACAAAATATTGCAGCTCGCAAAAAAAGGGGGCCGGGCTACCACGGAACAGGGACGGAAAACTGCCGCCCTGGCAGATGAAGCCGGAATTATTGTAGACGGACACTTCATTATGGGGTACCCGGGAGAAACCCCGGCCACCCTTCAGAAAACATTAGACTATGCCTGTTCCCTGCCCCTGACTTTTGCGCATTTTTATGCGGCCACCCCTTTCCCCGGCTCGGTTTTTTATGATGAAGCTGTTCAAAATGGCTGGCTGGACATGGAACTGGAGGGTGTTAACCAGAATGAATGTGTGATCAACACTGAATTTCTGGATGCCGGGACAGTGAACCGTTATATAAGGAAAGCGTATCGAACTTTTTACCTCCGTCCCGGTATTGTGAAACGCGGACTTTTTATTCCTTCCGGTCCGAAGGAATTCATGAACCTGCTGAAAACCGGATACCGGTTTTACCGGGGTTTGAAAGGGTAATAATCCGGCGCGGTTTCCGGAAAGATCCCGGGATACTTTGGATATCTTCTTTTCTATTCTTCTTTTTCGGTCCGTTTTTTCTATCGGCTTCGAGGGGAAATCCTGTTTTGTTTTTCTCTATGTATAAACCAGATCAGGAACGTGAGTATGGATAACCATATCACTGTCTGCCCGGCTGTATACAGTTCTTTCCAAGGCGAAGGGAAAAGGTAGAGTCCGCCTGGAGCTATCATGAAGAGAACCGTGATAAAAGGAGAAACCCGGAGAATTTCTTTCCCATACCCAATGAAATTACAGGTTTTGGCTAATCTGAATAACGCAATTATGGACGGGGCGATAAGCAGATCATCGTACCAGGCATGATATGTCCATAAACGGGCGACTATTCCTGTAACAGAAATAATCAGCCACGGATCTGCGGTTTTGTTCAGTTTTGTCCAGATGCCCAGCAGGGCCAGTATCAATAACGACAGTGGTGTGATCCACTCTTCAAGATTAATGGAGACCAGCCAGCTGTGAATGTTCGACTGGCTGAAATATGTTGCGTCATTTGCAAAAATTTCCCGGCCGGTGTCCAGCCATCCGGTAATCAGGGAGAATAGGGATTGACTCTGGAATGATCCGGCAAAGAGGGTGAGGCCGACATACCCGGTTACAACTAAAACTGCGGCTCTAAGCCTGCCTGGAATAAATAAAACAATCCAGAAAAACGGGGCTGCTGTTGTGGGTTTAACCAGGGCCAGAAGAAACAGGAAGCAGGCCGCCAGTTCGGTCTTCCATGAATCCTGTTTATGCTGCAGCAGGAGCAGGGCTGTAAGAAGAACCGGGAGCATCAGCACTATCAGCTGACCATTTCCGGTAGCGGCCCCGGATGCATACATCGATAAGGGGATCAAGGTGATGAATGCCCGCTCCATGGTGGTATCCGCTTTGCTTTCCCTGCGAAAGATCGAGCAGAGCCAAACCAGCGCGGCAATAGAGAGGACAGCCCAGAGCAAGCGGGCCATAGGCAAGCTTAACCATCCAAGAAGGGGCCAGAGCAATACGTAGCTGGCAGGGGGATATGATGCTGTTCCAATAATTCCGTAAACCTGGAACTCCCTGAACCAGAAAAAGATATCTTCATAGCGCTGGATCAGGTCAAGTGCCCCGGTGACCCTGGAGTCCCATACAAGCCGCCAGAACTCATACCCTAACCAAACTGATGCGGCAACCACCATAGGGGGAATCCAGATCCTTAACAGGAATGAATTTTTTAGCAGGTTGTTTAGGGTGAACGATTTCTTTTCCATATGTATCCTTATGATATTGGAAAAAAACAGTATGATAAAGTATCTGTTAAGTTTTAGGTGATCCGTATATGGAGGTTTTGGAATTGATGGATTTGAAAGCTAAGAATTTTGTTTTATGGGCTGCTTGTCTGATTTTTTGTATTGCAGCCTGTTTTTCCTATGCCTGGGCCCAGGAACAGCAGGTTCCACCGCAGGAACCCGTTGTCCAGGGGCAGGAACCGCCTGCTGAAGAGCAGGGTTTTCGAATAGGTGTGGCTGTAGACCAGGTATTCCTGTCGGTCAGCACCAGGTCAACAGGTGGAGGGTTTGTAAAAAACCTTACTAAAGAGGATGTCCTGATTTTTGAAGACGGTATCCTGCAGAAGGTGGAAAATTTTTACAGTGAACAAATTCCGGTGAAGGTTGTTTTGTTAATAGATACCAGCGGTAGTACATCCAGTGCCCAGGTTAAGATCCAGAATGCGGCCCTGGAATTCGTAAAGCGCCTGGGAGACGAGGACGAAATTGCTATTGTTACTTTTAACCATGAAATACGCCAGCTCCTGGATTTTACCAATGACCTTGGTAAGGTTGAAAACGCCATGAAACGGATTTACGCCCGGGGCAATACTGTCCTGAATGATGCCATATTTGTTACCTTTGACGACCTGCTCAGGGATGTAGAGGGTAAGACCGCTGTTATCGTGCTTACAGATGGAGGGGACACTGGCAGTATGGTCAGTTTCAGCCAGGCCATAGAAAGGGCGGGCCGTTCGGAGTCAGTTGTTTACATAGTATCCAAACTGGAAGAAGCCTGGGCTGCAGCTATTGCTTACAGGAGTAACTCCGCTGCAATGACAAGATTCGGGGGGATTACCCCCAGGCAACTGACCGATGATTATATGCTGGAAATGAAAAGAAACCTGAAGCGACTGGCTGACCTTACCGGAGGCAGGGTTCTTAACGCGGCTTCGTTTAACTCCATAGTGGATGTTTACGCCCAGGTGGCCGAAGAATTGAAAAATCAGTACTATATTTCCTATGTCTCTACAAACAAGAGAAAAGACGGAAAGTGGCGCAAGCTGGAAGTTCGATCCCGAAGCCTGGGCACGGTCCTGCGCACCAGGCAGGGTTATTATGCTAATTGACGATTGACGATTTTTGCGGGGGCGATGAAATAATTGTCCGGTTATAACCTATCGGAGTTTTGTTTTTTTTACATTCGGAATATCCCTGTGCCGGATCTTGTCTCCGGCTGATCGGCAGCGGCGCTGTTTTCCTGGGATTCCCTCGTATTTACCTGGTACTTTCTGCTCCTGTTTAAGTCACCCTTTTTCGGGTTGGAGCTGAATCTTTTTTCCCTGATTTTATGTATCAAGATTGTGTCCCTGCACAGGGATATTTTATTTTGTTGTAAAATAGCACTAATTTAGTCCAGATTAATAGGAAATTACTATGTTCAGAATGAGCAAGATATCAGATTATGGCCTCAGGCTGGTGCTGGCCCTGTCCCGCCGGCACAGCAAGGGGGACAACTACAGCGCCAGGGATCTTGCCCGGATAACCAGCCTTCCCAGGCCGATTGCCAGCAAGGTTCTGAAGATTTTGTCAAAGGAAGGAGTCCTCTGCTCAGCCAGGGGCGTCAATGGCGGGTATCAGCTGGCTTTTGAGCCGCATCTCATTTCAGTGGGGCAGGTACTGAGGGCGTTGGAAGGTCCAATCCTGATTAAAGGCTGCCTGGAGGAAGATTCCGGATGCGGAAATATCGACAAATGCACGGTACGCTTTAACTGGGGCAGGATCAACCGGTCTATCGGCCAGGTACTGGATTCCGTTTCCCTTCCAGATTTGATGACTTCAGTGGGAGACGACACCTGTGTACAGCTTTCAGAAATCAAAGATGCCGCAGATTCCCCTGATACCGGACCAGGCCATGGACTTCCCGAAAGTATTGGATCTTAAAAGACCAGAGTAAAAAGAGGAAATATAATGTCAACAGAAAAAGAAGACCTTCAGCGATTAGCTGAGGAGGAATATAAGCATGGTTTTTACACGGATGTTGAGGCCGATTCGCTTCCCCCTGGGCTCAATGAAGATGTGATAGCCCATATTTCCAGCGTAAAAAATGAGCCGGAATGGCTTCTGGAGTGGAGGCTGAAGGCCTATCGGAGCTGGCTTAAAATGAAGGAGCCCCGCTGGGCTTTCCTGAGATATCCTGAAATTGATTACCAGGACATAATTTATTATTCAGCTCCGAAAAGTCAGAAAGACGGGCCCCAGAGCCTTGATGAGATTGATCCGGAATTGCTGGATACCTATAACAAGCTGGGAATCCCCCTGGTAGAGCAGGCGATGCTGGCCGGGGTTGTCGGTGTGGCTGTTGACGCGGTATTTGACAGTGTGTCTGTGGCCACTACTTTCCGTGAAAAACTTGCTGAAGACGGGATTATTTTCTGTTCAATGAGTGAAGCCGTACAGGATCATCCGGATCTCGTACGTGAATATATAGGATCGGTTGTTCCGATTACTGACAATTTCTTTTCCGCCTTAAATTCAGCGGTTTTTACTGATGGGTCATTCTGTTACATACCCAAAGGTGTCCGCTGTCCCATGGAGTTATCTACCTATTTTCGAATCAATGCTGCCAAAACCGGGCAGTTTGAACGAACGCTGGTAATAGCTGATGAAGGAAGTTATGTCAGTTACCTGGAGGGATGTACCGCACCCGTAAGGGATGAGAATCAGCTGCATGCGGCAGTTGTGGAACTCGTGGCTCATAAAGATGCAACGATTAAGTATTCGACAGTTCAGAATTGGTATCCCGGAGACGAAAATGGGGTAGGAGGAATATTTAATTTTGTCACTAAGAGAGGCAAATGCCTGGGGGACAATTCCAGGATCTCCTGGACACAGGTGGAAACCGGCTCGGCAATTACCTGGAAGTATCCTGGATGCATTCTGCAGGGGGATAATTCCATCGGGGAGTTTTATTCAGTGGCCCTGACCCGGAGAAGACAGCAGGCTGACACCGGCACAAAGATGATCCATATTGGAAAGAACACCAGGTCTAATATTGTTTCTAAAGGCATATCTGCCGGGAGGGGGCATAACGCCTACCGAGGCCTGGTCAAAATTGGCAAGGGCGCAGACAATGCCAGGAATTATACCCAGTGTGACTCAATGTTGATCGGGGACAAGTGTGGGGCTCATACATTCCCTTACATAGAAGTTAATAATCCGACGGCCAACATGGAACATGAAGCATCAACCACCAAAATTGGAGAAGATCAGATGTTTTTCTGCCAGCAGAGGGGAATAAGTCCGGAAGATGCGGTGTCCATGATTGTCAATGGATTCTGCAAGGAGGTTTTTAAGGAACTTCCAATGGAATTCGCGGTAGAAGCTCAAAAATTATTGGGTGTCAGCCTGGAAGGCAGTGTTGGATAGAGAGTCTGATATCCAGGCGGCAGCTGATGCCGCAGGATTTAATAGATGAAGAAGATTATTTGGAGAAAGCAGATCATGCTGAAAATAAAAAATTTACATGTTAAAGCAGATGGTAAGCACATATTAAAAGGGGTAAACCTGGAAGTTAAATTCGGGGAAGTACATTCTATAATGGGGCCGAATGGTTCGGGCAAGAGCACGCTGGCCCAGGTTCTGGCCGGCAGGCCGGGATATGAAATTGTTGAAGGTGAGGTCTGGTACAAGGGAGAAGATCTCCTGGAACTGGCCCCTGAGGAACGAGCCCGGGAAGGAATATTCCTGGCGTTCCAGTACCCGGTTGAGATTCCGGGTGTAGCCAACACCTATTTTCTGAGAGCCGCTCTTAATGCCCAAAGAAAACACCGGGGAGAGCGGGAGATTGAAGCAGGCGAATTCCTGAAACTGGTTAAGGAAAAAGCGGCAATGCTCAAAATGGATACCAGCCTCCTGAGCCGTCCGGTTAACGAAGGTTTTTCAGGCGGGGAAAAAAAGAGGAATGAGATTTTTCACATGGCAGTTCTGGAGCCTGTCCTGGGTATCCTTGATGAGACTGATTCCGGGCTGGATATTGATGCCATGAAAGTTGTAGCTGAAGGAGTCACATCGCTGCGAAGTCCGGATCGCTCCTTTATAGTCGTTACCCATTACCAGAGGCTGCTGGATTACATAGTCCCTGATTACGTGCATGTGCTTTCTGAGGGCAGGATCGTGAAATCTGGAGACAAGAGCCTGGCGCTGGAACTGGAAAAGACCGGGTATGCATGGGCAAACAAGGGTTGATATAGGGCTGATTTGAAAGAGGTTCGAAATGTTAGAGAATAGATTAATTCCCCACGGCGAAAAACTCGCCGACTATGCAGCCCGACTTGAACTGACCCGGGACGATTTCAGCCGGAACTGGTTGAATGAGGTGCAGTTTACCGCAGCTGAAGTGATAAAAGAAAAAGGATTTCCCCATTCCAAGCTGGAAAGCTGGGAATTCTCCCAGGTTAGAAAGGTGCTGTCTGATACTTATAATGGTTCAAATCCCCAGGTTTCCAGGGAGCAGATCAGTGAGGCCATGAATAAACCCCTGGCCAGGACTGGATTACCTTCCCTGGTTTTTGTAAACGGGAGCCTGGATCCTGAATTTTCGGATCTGCAGGGGCTTCCGGAAGGATTGAAGCTGATTCCCCTGGCGAAGCTGGCGCAGTATACGGATGTTTATGACTGGGTTCGAAGTTCCTGGGTCGCTGGGGGCCAGGAGAAATTTTTCAAGGGTCTCAATCTTATGCTCACCAGGGATCCGGCTGTGCTCTATGCGGAACCTGGTCTAAAGATTAAGCAGGAAATCCAGATACTGTTTCTTTCTGCCGGATCGACTGGTGATAGATTAATCGTGAATCCCGGCACATTTTTATTCGCTGGGGAGGATTCCGAAGTTTCAATCGTCGAAACTCATATTAGCCTGGATGAAAATAAATATCTTACTAATGCCCATACCATGATTTCCGGAAGGAAAAACAGTGTGGTTAAACATGTAAAAGTGATCGCTGAGAACAGCCAGGCTTTTCATCTGGGCTGTATCAGGGCGGATCTGGAAAGCGGGACTTCCTTTAAGACTCACACAATTGTGCGTTCCGGAAAAATTGTGCGTAATGAAGTTGATACCGCGCTGAATGGAGAGAACGCCGGAGCTGAGCTTTATGGCCTGTACCTGGCAGAGGATACCCAGCATGTGGAAAACAGTACATGTATTGAACACAACAAACCTGAGGGTATCAGCCGCGAACATTACAAAGGGATCCTGAATGATAAATCCAGGGCTGTGTTCAGGGGCCGAATTGTCGTAGCTGAAGACGCCCAAAAGACTGATTCCAAACAAAATAATAACAACCTGTTGCTGTCTCGGGACGCCAGGATAAATTCAAAACCCCAGCTGGAAATATATGCTGATGACGTAAGCTGTACGCATGGCGCAACAGTAGGACAGCTGGAGGATGAAAAGATTTTTTACCTGCAGTCCAGGGGCATTTCCCTGCAGGAGGCCAACGCCTTATTGATCAGGGCTTTTGGCAATGAGATTATTTCCAGGATTGATTCAGAACCGCTTAGGCTGGTACTGGAGGAAGAGATTCTTTCAGCAGTGGCCGGTAAGTGATGGGTTGATGTCTCCCCGGAGGTTTGCATGGAACATAAAAAAGTAAGGGCGAAGCGTATTTTAGAGAGGCAGAGGTATGAAAACTGATGTACTAACCGGATTAGTCCGGCCGGAACCTGGGAAAAGCAGGCATGCCGGATTCAAGAAACTCAGGGAGCAGTTTCCAGTTCTCTCTCGTGAGGTCTATGGAAAAAAACTGGTCTACCTGGATAACGCGGCTACTACGCAGAAGCCCGTGGCGGTTATTGAAAAAGTCAGTGAATATTACAGGAACGGAAATGCCAATATTCACCGGGGGGTTCATTTCCTGAGCCAGGAAGCCACTGAAGCCTATGAAGAAGCCCGCACTGAAGCTCAGCATTTTGTGAACGCGGCTGAGACTAAAGAGATTATTTTTACCCGGGGAGTCACTGAAAGTATTAACCTGGTTGCCCAGGCTTTTGGCAGGATGGCCATCGGCAGGGATGACGAAATAATACTTTCCCGGATGGAGCATCATTCAAACATAGTTCCCTGGCAGATTCTATGTGAGCAGGTTGGTGCCAGGATTCGGGTACTGCCCATTGATGACCGGGGAGAACTGCTGCTGGAAGAATTGCCGAAAATGATCAATTCCAGGACCAGGATTGTATCAATCGTTCATGTGTCCAATGCTCTCGGCACGGTGAACAACGTGCGGGAAATAATTGATGTGGCCCATCGGCACGGAGTTCCTGTCCTTCTTGACGCGGCCCAGTCAGCTCCCCATATTCCGATAGACGTCCAGGATCTGGACGTGGATTTTCTGGTTCTTTCAGGGCACAAGGTTTACGCCCCCACAGGCATTGGTATCCTCTATGGGAAAGAAAGGCTTCTCAGTAAGATGCCTCCCTACCAGGGAGGGGGAGAAATGATAGGATCTGTCACTTTTGAAAAGACTACTTACAACAAGATTCCCTTCAAATATGAGGCAGGGACGCCGAATATTTCCGGAGGAATAGGATTGGGAGCGGCGCTGGAATTTGTCCAGGATATTGGGTTGGAAGAAATAGCCAGGTATGAAACTGATCTCCTGGGCTACGCCCACCAGATTCTGGCGAATATCCCGGGGATTCGGATTATCGGTACAGCGGAGAAAAAAGCAGGGGCTGTCTCCTTCATGCTTGAGGACTTTCATCCTCATGATGTAGGAACAATTCTGGACCAGGAAGGAATCGCCGTCAGGACCGGGCATCACTGCACGCAGCCGATCATGGATTATTTCGGGATACCTGCTACTGTCAGGGCTTCATTTTCTTTTTATAATACCTATGAAGAGGTTGACGCCCTGGCTGAGGGGCTTCATGTAGCCCGCAGCGTATTGAGTTTAGGTTCCCGGCATCATGGATAAGGCAGAGAGGAAAATTGTATGGGTGATCTGGTAGATACTAATGATGGAAATGAAGAAATAACAAAGACCGGAGAGGAATCTCTGTACGACGAAATCATTAAGGCACTTCGGGAGGTTTACGATCCGGAGCTTCCTGTAAACCTCTATGATCTGGGCCTTATTTATGAAGTGAATATCCTTGAGGGCAACACCGTCGAGATAGTAATGACCCTTACCACACCTTCCTGTCCGGTAGCCGAGATGATCCCCGGACAGGTTGAGAACAGGGTCCGTTTTGTTGAGGGAGTGACCGATGTCCTGGTTAAACTGGTCTGGGATCCTCCCTGGAACCAGGACATGATGTCTGAAGAAGCCAAACTGGAACTGGGATTTTTCTAATCTGCCAGTCACCAGGCAAGGCCCAGTTTTCTTTTCGGAAAAAAAGTTTTTCCTTGCAGTATTTTTCCCCCAGGCCTTGAACCTCAGGTTAGATTCCGTATTTCGCGACCCATCCGGCGTTTTCTGCCATTTCATCCTTGAATCGTGGGTACATACCGACAATCACGGCGTCAGTTTTTTTGATGTTTTCGAAAGCGAATTTAAAGGCTTCCCCTACACCATCCCGCGAAAATCCGGCCCTGCCGGCAGCCAATATCTTAAAACCCAGACAAGGTTTGTCTACTTCCTTAACAACCTTGGTCATGGCAATCGGATCAGCCTTGGAAAAGGGTTTTCCGAAATATTTATCCTTGTTCTTGTCATCAGGATGATCGTTATAGCGTGTCAGGTAGTGGAAGCAGGTCATAAAAAAGTCATTTTCCCATCCGGCGTCGGCAATCCTTTTGATGTTATCAGGATTGTGGGCTGAGATTCCGGCCAGGAGTCCCTTGTCATGTACAGCTTTGACGTAATCATGAACCTGTTCCTGTTTACCCTCCCGGAAGAGCGTGTCGGTTACTCCTCCGTGGTGGCTCATGGCAAATGGAGATGAGGCCTTGATGACTTCAGCTACGGTTCCCCAGCGGGATTTGGCCGAATGAAGGCAGAGAAACTGCATATCGGGTTTTTTTTCACGCACGTTTTTCAGTACTTCTATCATCAGAGGTGTTGGATCGAATTGTTGGGTGTTGATACCGACTTCAAAGCAACGCAGCAGGAAATCAGTTGTATTCTCAACTGTGAAATACTCTTTCATGTGGGCGTTCATGTGGGGTCCCAAGTAAGAATAACCCCCAATAGGGTTAAACCCGGCGATCAGTCTGGTTATGGAGTAGTCACCCAACGTTATTGAAGGGAGGGCAGCAGCGGTTGTTCCGGCTCCTGCCATAGATTTCAGCTGGCTGTTAGCCAGGAGAGTTGAAGCGGATGCCGCAACCAGAAATTCTCTGCGATTAGATTTGTTGTTTTCAGCCTTGGCCATGATATTCCTCCGGTTATTTGTTCAAGTTCTTAATTTAACAGAGGAAGCGAGGGCCGTAAAGAATAAAACAGGCTTCCTGAAAACTGATTTCAATGTTGCGAAATCAGGATTGCCAGCGAAATCAGCGGATTAATCCAGGCCGTGATTCCTTTGGTTTTGTTTTATGATATAAATTGATACATGATTATTGGGCTAACTGGACGCAATGCGTCAGGAAAAGGTGAGGTGGCTGAATTCCTCAAAACTCAGGGATTTATTATTTATTCTCTTTCAGATGTTATCAGGGATGAAATTCGCAAAGGTGGAGAAGAGGTAACCCGGGACAAGCTTATTGAAACCGGACGGCAACTTCGCCTGACCCAAGGTACCGGATACCTGGCCAGGATGATTCTCGGCAAGCTGGAGTTCGGACAGAATTATGTTATCGATTCAATTCGTAATCCGGTTGAGGTAGAGGTCTTAAGAACCGACTGTAAATTTTCACTTCTGGCTGTTACAGCTTCAGCGGAAATCAGGTTTGAGAGGATATGCAGCCGGGGAAGAGAGTCTGATCCGCGGACACTGGAGGAGTTTAATGCCCTGGAAGAGGCAGAGGCTTCGAACACCAGGGATGAAGGGCAGAAACTTCTGGAAACCGAAGCTCTGGCTGACTATACCATTGAGAATAATGATGGTATCGATGCCCTCCAACAATCAGTCGGAGGCCTGTTCCAGGAGCTGTCCCTTAACAATAACCGGCCTACCTGGGATCAGTATTTCATGGATATAGCCAAGGTTGTGGCGACCAGGAGCAATTGCTGCAGACGCCAGGTTGCGGCAGTTATTGTTAAGGATAAAAGGATTATATCCACCGGGTATAACGGAACTCCCAGGGGAACAAAGAACTGCAACGAAGGAGGCTGCCCCCGCTGCAACAATTTAGTGGAAAGCGGAACCAGGCTGGATGAATGCCTCTGTTCACACGGGGAGGAAAATGCTATTACCCAGGCGGCCTATCACGGGGTCAGCGTAAAGGGGGGAACCCTCTATTCCACCTTTTCTCCCTGCCTGATGTGTACAAAGATGATTATCAACTCCGGAATAGAGGAGGTTGTTTACAATATGGACTACCCGCTTAATGAGGCAGCGCAAAATCTCCTTAAAGAAGCGGGGGTAGTCAGCAGGCCTTTGAATGAGAGCTAACCTGCTTTGTGGATGGAATTAGCTATGTTGCCTGATTGGTTTGACCTGGATTTTCTGTTACACGCCGGAGCGTTGTTTTTCTTTGCCGCCGGTGCCTTCGGGCTGGTTTATTTTACTATCAGATATCCCCGGCGTTCTGATGTCAGGATATGGGGAACCAGGGTGAGCATACTGTTCGGATTTGCGGCCCTGGTTTTTCTGGTATTGGCTGAAGGCAGGGTGAACGATTCAACAATGATGATATTTGCCAGCCTGGTGTTATCACTTGTCGGAATAGAAGTATCCCGTTCACTGAAGAAATAAAAGAAATCCTGGCCCGGCGGAGAATTCAGTGCTGAATCCAGACGGGCCAGATAGAATGAACCGGTTTATTTCTTTTTTGTCCCGGTAAAGTCACCACCGAAATCCCAGCCTTCCAGGGTGCCTTTCAAGGTTTCACCATCCAGGGTCGCTTCAAAATCAATCATTCCAGCTGCAGCAGTATCAATGGAAAAAGTCAGCACGCCTTCTTCCAGTTTCATGTTTTCCACTGGACCGGCTTCACCGGAAGGGGATTCCGCCGCTGCCGTCAGTGCACCGTCTTTTTCGGTAATAATAAGTGAGAATGGATAGTCCTGATCAACTGAAGCAACACAGTTCCAGGTACCTACAACAGGGGAAGAAGCGAACCCAAAAAAAGAGCAGGTCAACAAAATAATTGCCATTAAAACCGTTTTTTTCATTTTTAAAATTCCTTGGAAACAGAGTTTATACTTTTACTTAACAAATACCTGGCCGAAAGGGAAATCATTTCAATATATCGATGAAATACCCCGCTCAGCCTAAGTCCAGCCGCATCAGACATCAATAGTGTATTGGACTTTTATCCAAATAAAAAGCTCGCAGGTATATTTTTCTCTTTAAGCTGTCTTATGATTGAATCTATATAAAACTAAATAATAGGGGAAAAGGCGGCTGGGTTAACAAAAAAGTGGAAAAAGGACCGCTATTGGCAGGTAAAAGGTACTGCAGGCGAATTCTTCCTGCCGCGACATTCAATATTTACAATGGAAAGAAAAAGTATGAAAAACGGATTTATTACCGGATTGGGGATTTTTTTTGGATTCTGTTTTTTGATGCCGGGATATATGTTTGGGCAGATTCCGGCTCCCGGGGAATTATCCGTTGAACTATTAACAAACCCGGAGAATACTGTCATTAGAGATTTAAACCCGGAATTCGGATGGGTTGTCCAATCCAGCGGAAAAGGAATCCTTCAATCAGCCTGCCAGGTACAGGTAAAACAGTTTCACTCCGGAAAAGAACTGTTTGACATTCCGTTTATCTGGGACAGTGAAAAGGTGGAAACACCGTTGTCGGTTAATTTTGAATACCAGGGGCAGGCGTTTTTGCCGGGAGTCCAGTATGCCTGGAGGGTGAGGATCTGGGACCAGGAAGGAAGACGGAGTGAATGGTCGGAGTTTCAACAGTTCAGGACAGCTGAGAGGACAGGTGCTTATGAAGTGTCCACCTATCCCCTCGAAACCAGGTTTGTTA
>Ga0255379_10135_pt1 | contig 13135 bp, 11 predicted proteins | sample ANMaggSeSYBR01I3_FD_182105 | JGI IMG/M metagenome (GOLD analysis project Ga0255379, IMG submission 182105) | Sediment cell enrichment communities from methane seep in Santa Monica Basin, California, United Staets - ANME aggregate JGI... | ecosystem: Environmental > Aquatic > Marine > Cold seeps >... | reverse complement strand
TGGATGTTGAAATTGCAGGAAAAAAGGACCCTAGTTTATCAGATGAAACTGTAGATGTATCAGTATTACATAATCCATATGTTATTTTGTCTGAAAGAATTCGTGGAGTAGATGAGCATTACCATATAGATATGGTTTATATTTGTAAAATAATTGGATATTCAAAATTAAAGTATGATGCAATGGAGTCGAATGGAATCGGGTTCTTTTCAAAGAATGATATTCAAGATATGCCAATGTTTCCAAACTTCCGAAACCTACTCAACAAAGTTTATAATGAAGAATTGTGTAATTGCACCTAACCCCCACCCCAGCGTCCGCTGGAGTTAGCGCCGCTGAGCTCATCCGTTAGGCGCTCCGTATAGAATTGATTCAGGGCGAAGGAGGTCGCCTCTTTATGTCCTATATACAAAACTTGACAATTGGTCTCAGCATTCGGAGAGGTAACTCTACCGCATCCAGAAATGCTCTCCGATTTATGCTTGACGGGTTGAGCACATCCGTTTCCGTATAATCCCCTTCTGGGCTGTTAGAAAGGAAGGAAGGCGAATATGAGCAGAATAGTAGTCCTGGGCTGCGGGGCAGTGGGAAGACACATGGCCATCGATCTGTGCAAGGATCCCGGCTGTGAGGTCATCGCGGTCGACGTCAACCAGGAAGGCCTGGAGCACCTAGCCCGTGAATATCCCATCCAGATCCGAGTAGAGGACCTCTCCACGGTGGAAGGGGTCATGCGCGCCGTTGAAGATGCGGACATTGTCACCGGTTCAGTACCCGGCTTCATGGGATACGCAATGCTCGAAACGGTCATTCGCGCAGGCAAGAACATTGTAGACATCTCCTACTTCCCGGAGGATCCTTTCGGTTTGGACGACCTGGCGAAGGCAAAGGGAGTCACCGCCGTTGTGGACTGTGGTGTTGTGCCGGGTATGGCCAATATCATTCTCGGCGATCATACACAGAATATGAAGGTTACCCGCTACGAGTGCTACGTCGGTGGCGTTCCTAAGTCGAGGAACGCGCCTTTAGAGTACAAGTCGCCCTTTCCTGTCATCGAAGTTTTAGAGGAATACGCCGAATCTGGCAGCATGGTTGAAGATGGTAAGGTGGTCATCAGGCCGATGCTCTCGGAAACCATGACGATCGAGCTCGACAAGGTCGGCACCCTGGCATGCCTTAACTCCGATGGGCTCAGAACCCTGATCCGTACCACTGACATCCCCGACATGTTCGAGAAGACCCTGCGCTATCCCGGACACGTGGACCTGATGCGCATCTTCAAGGATGCCGGATTCCTCAACATGACCCCTATCCAAGTGAAGGGCGTTTCGGTGCGGCCGATAGATGTGACCACGTCGCTGATTTCACCTCTTTGGAAATACGAACCAGGCGAGGCCGATCTCACTGTCATGAGGCTGGTAATCTCCGGCATTGAGGATGGGAAACCTGCGATCTACACCTACGAAATGGTCGACGAATACGATCCCGCGACAGGAGCCCTCTCCATGGCCAGAACAACAGGGTATACCTGTACAGCGGTCACCCGGTTGGTGCTTGATGGGAGTTATTCACAAAAAGGGATCAGTCCTCCTGAGTTTGTGGGTCGTGTCGACGGGTGTTGGGAAAGCGTCGAGAAATATCTAAAGGATCGAGGGATCCATTGCACAATGCAGCGTTCCTGATCCACCCGGACAACAGGGGCATACCGGGAACCGAGGACGGAAGACTTGAAAAGACAGCCAAGCGCCAGGTGAGCTCATCCGTTAGCCCGCTCTTTGAAATAACATCAGGATTAACTTTTTCCTTATCGAGTTGGGTTCCTGTTGAGAAAATATGAAACCATGAAAAGTCTACAACGCCTTTTGATACGTCCATTTCTTCGGGTCCAGAAACTCCTCCAACTCAACGCATCAATTGATCTCGTCCGTCGTTTATCACGATGGAGTGAAAAGTTATTTTCAATTCCGAAAGATGTGCACTGGGAGAAATTCATCCGAAACGAACAAGCTTATGAATGGCTTATCCCGAATGAAACCAATTCGGAGTATGTGATTTTTTACATCCACGGTGGGTTCGTGTTTCCGTTATACAATCCAACTCGATATCTCGCTGGCTATTTGGCAAGGATGGCCGGTATGCGCGCCTTGCTGGTAGAATTCCGCCTGGCACCAGAACACCCATTCCCGGCGGCTATAGAAGATTGCGCGACAGCATATCATTGGCTAATCTCAGAAGGGGGATTTCTCCCTGAGCAGGTGATATTTGTTGGAGAATCAGCTGGCGGCAATCTGGCAATCACAACAATGCTATCTTTGCGGGACGCAGGTGATACCCTACCAAGTGGAGCGGTATTGATCAGTCCCGTGGTTGACTTCGAGGGCAGCGGATCTTTTTTCACCCAAAATGATTCTATGGCTGATGCTGACTTCGTGATGCGTCAACTCAATGCTTATAAGGGAGATGCCAATCCACGCAATCCTCTCCTCTCACCAATCCATGCAGATTTGCATGATTTGCCCCCTCTTTTAATTCAGGTCGGAGCTAAGGAAATACTACTGAGTGGTGCGGAAGTATTTGCACAACGGGCTAAGAAAGCCGGAGTACCAACTACACTGGAAATTTGGCCTGGGATGTGGCATTATTGGCATATATTCGTGCCTTCCTTACCTGAAGCACATGAGGCAATGCTCAGTATTAATAATTTCTTACACTCTTGCCGAAAGCAAGAACCAGCAGCGGACTAACCCCCTCTCCACCCGACAGCCGGTTAAGGTGGATGGCCTGGGATGTAGGATAGTATTAAACAAGACCCGGCTGCGGGCGCCCTCACCAGGGTGCTTCGCAAAGCTCATCCGTTACCATGAAAAACCGGGGTTGCTCTCCGAAATTTCATTATGATTAGAAAACCTTCTTACATTTCTAGCCTATCCAGTGCATAAACAAATCTCGGTTTGGCCCCTAAGTTATATTGACAGGTTGCCCTTTTGAGCTGGGTAATCAATATAAATTCCCCTGTCCAGAACATCCCCCGATGGGCTAGGTGGAAATCCAGCATTTGAAACAAAAAAGTTTAGCGTTGTTCGCTCTTTCCTGATTTGTTGCTGCGGTTAAACTGGAAAAGCTCCAGGAAGATGTTGGCAATTTGGCCATTTTTAAATCGCACCTTGAAATTCTCTGGGCGGCGGTAAATAAACCAATAAACAACAGCAACCATAAATCCTCCCCCAAAAATATTGCCGGTAGTAACAGAAACAAGACTTAGCACAAAACCATGAAGATTGAGATTGACCAGATCACCGGCCGTCAAGCCTGCTGCTGCCAGGACATTTGGCTCTCCTCTTAGAAGAATACCCATGGGAATGAAGTACATATTGGCTATGCTGTGCTCGAAACCTGAGGCTACAAATGCAGTTATGGGGAATATGACCGCTAAGATCTTGTCAATGACACTTCGTCCGCTTGCGCACAGCCAGATAGCCAGGCAAACCAGTATATTGCACAGAATACCCCTTACAATGCCTTCAGTGAAAGAGAGGTTAACTTTGGCATTCGCGATATTTAAGGCCGTTGCGCCAATATGAAAATCGGCGAATGTCCATTGTCTGGAAAGATACATCAACAACACCAGGCCCAGCGACCCAAGCAAATTCCCAAAATAAACAATGGTCCAATTGCGCATTACCTGCCCCAGTGTAAGCTTACGGCTTACCCAGGCCATAATGATCATATTATTGCCCGTAAAAAGCTCGGCGCCAGCGACAACAACCAGGATCAATCCCAAACTGAATACAAAACCCCCGACAAGTTTATTTAATCCATAACCCAACCCACTATGAGTAACGGTGAGCGTGAAGAGCTCTGCCCCGAAGCCAATAAATGACCCAGCCAGGATTGCCAATGTAATCATGCTCCAGAAATCAAGATTGGCTTTCTTTACGCCAATATTTTCCATGTGCTCTGCAATTTCGGGAGGGGTAAAAGCGTCGATGGTAACTTGATTTGACATAGTCAAGGTTTGGCAAGATTTAACCAGGTAAAAACGATCAGGCCTCCTTTCAACCTGAAGGTGGTCTTGCTGAGAGGTGATTCATGTCAATGGCTGGCTTGATGACTTGGAAACAACCGCCGGATACTTTTCCGGGCAGGGCGAATCTGGTTATAAATATCGCGGAGGTATTGGCCCAGGCCAATCAAAAGCATAATCCATACCACAAAACATACCGAATAAGTTAATCCCAGCTGAATAAAATAAAACAGTGCTTCATTTGGATTGCTCATGCTCATTCCAGGTCCTTTTACCCTTAATTAAATACCTCTTTGGTATTTGTCCAAGATTGCTTTTTAATACTCTTCCATGCAAAGTTACCAAATTTCCTGTTGCAGGCGGCGGTCGATCCAGGTGCGCAATCGCGCAGTTAACTTGCCGACTCGGGCTTCAACCCAGGGCAAATCACCGCTTATTAGGGCAGCTTTTGCTTGTTGAGATAGATCATATCCTTGAAGCGCCAGACTTCCTTGATCAGTGAGTTGGGCAATAAAATCATTGTCCACAGCTGCTCGCCTCAAGACACGGAGAATCTCTTCAGGTTCGCTGTTCCTGTTTTGGTCGTTGAGCACCCAATGGAAAATTTTATTTTTGTTTTGCACGTGTTCTAAAACCATTTTCATGCTCCTTCCAAACTGCCTAAAACCGTTTTCTGAATAACTCTTCTGCTATCTTTGCTTTAAGTATACAAAAGGAAACACCTACTCACATCGGGGAGAAAGCTTATCTTTGATAAAGAATAGTAAGTATTTATGCTTAGATAAATAGGTCGCCGCTTGATTCTATTTTGTCGGAAGGCTATAATCTTAACAATCAGTGTCTTGGGGATAGGACTCTATGGATAAGATCAGAATTGTGCTTGTTGAAGACCATGTGCTAGTGCGTGAAGGCACGAAGGATATGCTCAACCGGCAACCTGATTTTCAAGTCGTGGCCGAAGCAGGGGACGGAGAAGAAGCAATAAACCTGGTTTCTGAGCTTTGTCCTGATATAGTCATCATGGATATTGAATTACCCAAAATCAATGGCATTGAGGCTACAAAGCGAATAAAAGCATCAAATCCTACCATCTCAGTTTTAGTACTTACTGCATACGACAACGATCAATATATATTTGCACTATTAGAAGCAGGAGCTGCTGGTTACCTGCTAAAAGATGCAAGCACAAGTGAGTTGATCCAGACTATCAGAGCTGTGTACGCTGGAGAGTTAGTTCTCCACCCAATTGTTGCCCGCAAAGTGATCAATTACTTCGCCAAACACACAAGCAGTGTGCGTGCCAAAGAGAGCGAGGAGCCAGCCCCACTCACAGAGCGTGAAATGGATGTGCTCAAGTTAGCAAGCAAGGGAATGACCAACCGGGAAATTTCCCAGAACCTCGTTATTAGCATCCGTACCGTTCAAGTGCATCTCAGTAATATTTTTGGAAAATTAAAAGTTGGGTCACGGACAGAAGCAGTACTTCACGCCATGCGTAAAGGCTGGCTCAAACTGGAAGACACGATCCGAGAAACTACTAGGGATACTTTAGGATGAAATCTTCTTTGTCCCACCCAGAAACTCCGCGTGAATATCCCTTATATCCCGGTTGGAAACGAGTGCTATTTACTCCTTCCTTCTGGATCATCGCGGCGTTGATGGTCACGATTACAGTCTTACATCACTTCCGAGCATATCTGCTGCCGCCTTCGGTTAATGCGTTTGTTAGCCGTCATGCAGTAGATCGAATTTTATTCTTGCTTCCCATTGTTATTAGCACGCGTTCATTCAATCGAAGAGGCGGTTTAATTGCTCTGGCAATGACTGTATTAATTATGCTGCCACGAGTTATTTGGATATCTTTATATCCTGTCGATGCATTGATTGAAACCGCAGCAGTGATATTCGTCGGTTTTTATATTATCCACATCATCAGTTCCCTAGAAGAAGAAAAATCATTGCGCCAGGAGGCCGATTCACGCCAAATACAAATCCTACAGCAACTGAACAAGGTGGCAGAACAAATTACTTCGGAGTTGGAGCTAGATCGAATCCTTACAAAGGTGCTTCAGATCGCTGAGGAACTAACAGTCGCTGATGGTGGGGTAATAGCGCTAATCGATCCAGAAGGCGAGAGTATCCATTATCCATATCTCCACAATCTGCCTCAGAGATTGTCCAAGGTAACTTTCTCAAAGGGAGAAGGTGTGGCTGGTGAGGTGATAAAAACTGGACAATCGGTTATCGTACGCGATTACCAATCCTATCCCTCAGCTCTCCCAAGTTTCATCGAAGCAGGTTTGGCCAATTTGGTAGCAGTGCCTATTATTAAAGGGAAGCATATTTTTGGCGCGTTGACCCTTATGAACAAGCAGCAAGACAAACAGTTCTCAGACAGAGAAGTAGCCCTTCTCAGCGGTATTGGACGTCAGGCAGGCATCGCGATAGAGAATGCCCATCTCTATGAGCGTATGCGCTTCTATGCCGGATTGATTACCAGAGCACAGGAGGGCGAACGCAAACGTATCGCCCGTGAATTGCATGATGATCCAGTTCAAATGTTAATTGCACTCTCTCACCGGATAGAAAGTCTAACCATAGATTCTGATTTGTCGCCAGACAAGGTTTTAGAGGGAATAATCCCATTACAAGAGATGATCGGCACGGCAGTGAATGATTTACGCCGCTTCATTCAAGACCTGCGCCCTTCCTTGCTCGATCATTTAGGGTTGATGGCCGCGCTCGAAGACTTAACAGATGGAATGGCAGAGGATAATATCAAAGCAGAGTTTCGTGTATTTGGTAAAGTGCAACGCTTGACACCAGACGAAGAGCTCATTTTATTCCGCATTGTCCAGGAGGCGTTGAATAATGCCAGGCGGCACTCGGGAGCTTCGCAAGCCTTGGTGCAGGTTAGGTTTCTCCCGAATACACTGCAAGTGACAGTTGAGGATAATGGCCTTGGATTTGATGTACCTGCACACGTGGATGATCTTATCTCCACCGGCAGATTGGGTCTCCTCGGGATGCAAGAGCGTACTCGTATGCTGGATGGAGCATTGATTGTACAATCAGAGCCCGGTGAGGGCACTATCATCACCGTGGATGTGCCATTGTCAATTCCTGATGTGGGTCGCCCACTTTCCTCTTCCTGAGAAGATGGATTTGACGAATATTGGGTAAGCTTAGTGCATGAGCTCTGAGAGAGTTTGAATGTGGAGCGCGTCGAGCATCTTAGCATCGTAACCAGGTTGTGAAAAAACAAATAATAACCAGTCTATGGCTATTACTTGACTCTTGTTCATATGATTAAATGAATGTTAAGAGAATCGCTTATGAGCAGAATTGTTCCAGGGTTTTTGATTAAATCGTTTCCTGACACATCAATGCGGGAGCTGACAACTTTGGGAACAAAAAAAACCGCCCATCCGGGCGGTTTTTAAATTATCCAAAACTATTGATCTCTAAGTTTCTGCTTAATTTTCTTTCATTTCCTTACGGGCTTTAATGAATTCCAAAACCGGCGGGATGAAGGAGATGAAGATAATCGCAAAGATCACCAGCTCGAAATTCTTGGCAACAAAGGGGATATTCCCAAAGAAGTATCCCAATGAGATGAAAATCGCCACCCAGGAGATGCCGCCCACTACATTGTACAGAATGAATTTGCTGTATTTCATCGTTCCAATACCCGCCACAAAGGGAGCAAAGGTGCGGATGATGGGAATAAAGCGGGCCAGGATGATAGTTTTTCCACCATGCTTATCGTAAAATTCCTGGGTCTTGTCTAAATGATCCTTTTTTAGAAATTTAATTTCCCCGCTAAAGGCTTTAGGACCAATATAATGGCCGATGGAATAATTAACGGTGTCGCCGATCACAGCGGCAACACTTAACAACAGAAACAAGTAGATCGGATTCAGTGAACCCAGCGCAGCAAAGGTGCCTGCCGCAAACAGCAGAGAATCTCCCGGGAGAAAGGGAGTGATCACAAACCCCGTTTCTAAAAAAATGATGAGGAACAAAATGCCGTATGTCCAGACTCCGTAATTGGCGATGATGTCATTTAGATATACATCCATATGCAGCACAAAATCGATTAGGAACTTAATTACTTCCATTACACCTCACTTGTCTTGATTAACCTGCGACATTATAGCACGTTGAAAACGAGAATTAGCCCAGAACAAACCCAGTAAAGCTCCCAGGGCTAAAATCACCAAACCCACGGGCGCATAACTGGCAAAGTAAGTGCCAAATGATCCCAGAGCGGGCTGGATAGAGGAAATTTCAGCCAGCGCTGTTAGAATATTTAACCCATTCCAAACCCCATGCAGCGAAACAGCGGCAATTACGGACATCAATAATCGGGCATAACGTTTTTCCGTACTGGCGGAGGCTAGCCCCCATCCTACCAGCGCGGTTGTCAGGATGTGAATTGCTGCAGTTCCGAGCCTGGAAATAACCACAAAAGTCCAAATACCGGCGTCAGCTGCAATGGTCAAATTCTCGAACAGTGCATAGCCGGCACCAGCAACCGCCCCAAGCAGAAATCCCTCTCTTGGACTCAGGTTTCGACCCAACAGGAACCAAACCGCGATCGGTTTAATCAACTCCTCGACCAATGGGACTATCACTGCTATGTAAACAAAAATGGCACCTACGACTCCAGGGCTTTCCAACAATCTACTAATTGAATTTTCCAAGATGGCAGGGGTAACCGAAGATTGCTGCAAACGATTGATAAGATTGAGGAACTCCTGCTTCTGGTCGGGTTGACTCTGTAATAGCATCCACCATAATCCCCCCAGAAGAACAAGAATCAGGATTTCTACAACAAGAGAAATCAGTGGAGCAAAGGTGAGTCCGCTGCCAAATACACCCCAAAATCTCTGGGCGCTTTCTCCCGGCAATTTTCTCTTCACCCGGTTTAACAACCAGAAGATAGCTGCGCCATTGGTAAGAATATGGATTAGGGGGAGGATGAAATTACCCCAGGAAGAATTAGCCTGGGAAAGATAGCCCAGGTAAATGAGAATCGGCACTGAAAAGATGAGCCAACCAGATCTCTGCCAAATTTTACTCGTGCGGGGAGGTTTTCCAAATAAACGCCGGCCGGAAAAATAAGTTGAAGGGATCATTAAGAATCCCGCAAAACCCAATCCGGTAGAAAATAATAATGCGGATCCCAGTTGATTATCAGTAACAGCCAGCCCGGGGAGCGAACCGCCTAAGGACATCACCAATATTCCCGCCAGGGATGACCCTATCAGTAGCAGACTGGCGAGCAGGCTGAAACCAAACTGGCTTGCTGTCAGCCAATCAAACTTCTTTCGTTGAGGGACCTGATTCATCAATTAATCTCGTTCTGAGTCATCAGGCCCCAGCTTGCGAAAAACTTATTTTTCATCAATTGTGATATTTAAAATCAAATCTCCTAGAGGAATATCCCCGGCTTGCTGAGGATCCCGGGGAGTTAATCCGTCTACTACATCCATTCCTTCAATTACTTCACCGAATATTGTATAGCCCCCGTTCAAATTGGGCGTTGCGTCATAAGTAATGAAGAATTGGCTGCCATTGGTCTCCGGACCAGAATTAGCCATAGCAACTAATCCAGCCCGGTCAAATACCAGGTCCCCGGTAACCTCATTGCTAAAAGCATATCCCGGGTTACCATAACCGGTACCGGATGGATCCCCAGTTTGGGCGACGAAACCGGGTATAACGCGGTGGAACATAACCCCGTCAAACCAATCATTTTCTACCAGATATATGAAGCTGTTCACAGCCAAAGGAGCGGCAGCCGGGAACAGTTCAATCACGATATCTCCGCCTTCAGTCTCAATAGTGGCCTGATAGGCGGTTCCTGCATCCACTGTCATTGGAGGGCATTCGGAAAATTGCTTATCTTCAAGTTTAATCATTTCCACGATTGCGGTTAACATTTTGGGGTCTGCCTGGGCATCGTACATACTGTTGATTTTTATTGCGGGGGTGCCTTGAAGGCCCATTTCCTGGCCGTCAGTCCAGGTAGCTTCCGCTTCGGTTACAATCGCTTCGCTGAACAAATCAAGCTCAAATTGCTCAGAATCCAATTCTAATATTGCGGCTTGATCCACCAGCCAGCTGCCAAATTCTTCTACGGTGAACATAGACCATGCTGTTTGAGTATCATACAGCATGTCATGCATAGACCAAAACGCTTCCGCTCCCTGCAGGCCAGCTGCTTCAGCAGCCTGGGCAGCCAAAGTGGCTTTGTCATGAATGCTCACAAGTGGAAAATGCCGGTAGACAATCCGTACATCCTCAGGATACTTCTCCTGGATGTCTTTCAGAATGTTGGAAGCTTCTGAGCAGAACGGGCATTGAAAATCAGCATATTCAACAATCGTGATTCGGGCATCATCTGGACCTATGATCCAATCACTATCCGGATCAGGTGAATAATTTGCCAGATCCTGGGCGTTTGGTTGCGGCGGGGGAAGGTTTGGCTGACAGGTTGGATCTACGGCAACCACCTCTGTTGGGATAGTTTCAATCAGCTCCGTCGGCGTCGGTACCACTGCTTCTGGTTCAGCAGCAGTGGTACAAGCCGCCGTTAATAACACCAGGATCATCACTAATAAGAAATATTTTTTATTTTTCACAAAATCTCCTCTGATAAACTATTCCAACATTGTACCAATAATATTGCCCCCAGATGACATGTTTTTATTTCTTATATCATTCTTAAAATCATCATTTATTCAGTTATTTTCCTCAAAAAGTCTCTGGAATTGATCCAGTCGCCATTTCCATGCCACCTCATGCATAAATGCTGCATAGGATGATGCGATTGCCTTCAGCTCCCGCAGTTGGCTGCCCAAATCCACTCCTTCCGCATCCGCCGCACCGCCGGGGGCAGCAGCATAAGAACCGTGAAAAGCAAAATAGGCCTGGTTTAATTTCCTGATCAAATAACCGTTTTCCCGGAAAAAAAGCCTGCGGTTTTCCATATAGGCTTCCGCTTTATTTATTTCTCCTTCTACAAGGAGGCGGTCAACTTCCAACCGGGTAATATGCATCTCTGCCCGAAAATCAAAAACATCTTCTTCAGGAATTGGATCCGGGGGATCGGGGGGTGGGGTTTCTTCAGATTCCTCTGCGACAGATTCCGCTGGTAAAAATTCCGGGTAGTAGAGCAAGAAGGTTTCCCTTTGAATTTCATCCGCGGAAAGATCCGCGATAGTTTCATTGATCGTAGTCAGTTCCGGGCTGGTGAAATAATTAGCTCCCAGGGGGCGGATTGTGAGGAAATTGTGGGTCCATTCATGGCCGATGACATGAATTAGCCAATCCAGATTGCCGGTCTCGATAACCATGGAAGGATATAACCCCACGCCGCCGATACCAACCACCAGCGCCGACAGATTTAATTCCCCTTCAATTGTTTCTTCCAGGTGGATGATTTCGTCCAGGGTGAGGTTGCGGATCAGCATCAGGTTTGCTGCCTGCTGGATTTCATCCCGGGGAGAGACAATCAGGGCGTATGAATCGGGTTCAGACCGGTAGAGAACTGGCGGGACCAGCTGTCCTCCCGCTGACATCCCCAAATTCACCAGGGCGTGATTCATCTGACCCTGAATAATTTGTTCCACAAAGGGGGCTGCATCTTCCCGCCGGGAACGCATTTCATCCAGTTCTTCTTTGATCTCAGCGGCGGCCTGGTCCCTGTTTTCCAATTGAGGATCAGATAAAACACTTATTAAAATGTCCTGCGATTGGTTGATCTGGTTTCTTAAGTTCAGATAGTCTAGAACAATCTGTCTCTCTTCCCCTGCGGGTATATACCGGTATACTTTCAGGCTTGACTGAGTTATTTTTTGTCCCAGGGCAGAAACAACCCAGGAGACATAATCAAATTCATAAGGACGGGAATAAGATCGAATTTGCTCCAGCTGTTGAGAAGGATCTACCTCCGAACCACGAACTGGCAGAACTCCAATGATGATTATAAATAAACTGAAGAATAACTTCCCGATTTTATTTTTCCAATACATATTTTAAATATTCAGCAAATAAAACTAACCCGCAAATTCTAGTTGTCGGTCCTTGGCAATATTCTTTCTTCATCAGGACATTTCCTTCACTCAAAAATTCTACCCTCAAAGGGATTTCAATTACAGATCAGGCTTCGGCGCTTTTTTCGGCTGAATCCGCATGGCTTGATCCACTTGATCTGTGAGTATCATCTCTCCCAGCAGGTCACCGTAAGCCGTCAGCTCTGGGATATTTTCCGGTTCATCCATTGGATAAGATCCTTGCAAATCCACTTGAAAACGCCGAAAATCCAACTCCCTAAAGAAAGTCTCTACCAGGTGCACCTGCTGGTCATCAGAAGACTGCTGAAAGGCGCCCAAAACCGGGCCTATCCAATGCCAGGGCCAAAAGCGTTTTATTTGTTCCGGTTCAAGGGAATGGGGTTCCCGACCTGTCCCAAGACTTATCAGGGTAGTCTCAGCCGGATCCCATCCCAGCACAAACTGGGCTTCATAGGCCGCGATATAACAGGGATTATGATAGGAGCCTACACCCCCATCGACATACCGGTTTTCCACTGGCGGGAAATACGAGGGAACTGACGAGGAAGCGAGAACTGCCTTCACAACCGTCCATTGGTCATAGCCTTTTGATTTATTAAACGGTTTGATAAAAAGCGTTTTATTCTTAACCAGGTCAAAAGCAGTAATTACAAGATCAGTCGGCTGCCGGGAACACCAGAAATCTCCCATCGTTTTCCCACCCAGATACTCTTCCAGAGCTTCTTGGAGTGGATCCAGCGGATAGCGATATCGAGTCAATGGCCAGAGGGCAGACCGCCAGGTCTTGCGGAAGATTTTTGGACCAAAGTCACAGTACAAATCATGAAGTTCGTCACCAAACATCCCCGTACTAATACCGGCAGAGATAATGGATCCGGTAGAAGTTCCCGCCAGCAGTCTGAAAACATTGTAGGCTGGTTGTTTTAAGTAATCCTCCAGGACGGCAATTGCCCGGGAGGGAATGACGCCTTTTATGCCGCCGCCATCAACAGCCAGGGCTACGTTCTTGCGAAATGGTTTCATGAAG
>Ga0255379_10134_pt1 | contig 13170 bp, 7 predicted proteins | sample ANMaggSeSYBR01I3_FD_182105 | JGI IMG/M metagenome (GOLD analysis project Ga0255379, IMG submission 182105) | Sediment cell enrichment communities from methane seep in Santa Monica Basin, California, United Staets - ANME aggregate JGI... | ecosystem: Environmental > Aquatic > Marine > Cold seeps >... | reverse complement strand
CTTTTGAATCGATGGTTTTACAGGGATACCGACCAGAAAATATCAAATTTCTGATTAAAACAGAACTGATCAACGGACATTATGAAGTCGCTGCAAAATATATTGATGCCTTAAAAAAGACGTTGCACTACAGAAGTCTGGCAAAAAAATTCGAGAAGATGCTAAATAATCCGGCATTGATTAAATCCTAAAAGCAATATTACTTCACTTTTACAGGTAACCCCTGATAATAAAAGAGCATTTGAATATAAATTGGCCTGGTTGTTACTCAATAAGAATTTCGAAGGGGTTGTAAATGAAATCAAATTGATGAAAGATATGGGCTATACACGCATACCCAGGCATATTGAAGAAGCGGTTTTTGTTTATGTCAATTTAAACAAGGGAACGCTGCCAGACCTTGGAGGACTTACTTTAGGATATGAAACAGAAGTACGATATAGAAATTATGCCACTGCCTATCAGTTATACCGGAGGGGAGTCAGAAACGCTGATAAAGAGGTGCAAAAAGTGGGGGGAAATACATTCTGGTATTATTTACAATTTAATTGATATGAACAGAAAGAATCTATTGAGTATCATGTGCATACTCGCAGTAATGGTGATTGGACTTTCAAGCAGCTCGACGGCAGAGAAGATCGATACCACACAGAAACAGAAAAAGCCCTTCACGAATAAAACAGTCAAGGAGTTGCAGGACGAGTTCAGGAAACTGAAATTCGGCATGTTCATTCATTATAATATGGCAACATATAAGGGTGTTCAATGGGTCGCAGGCTACCCGGACCCTTCCGACTTTAATCCTGGCGGTAAGATCGACACTGATGCGTGGGCGGACGCGGCGGTTGCTGCCGGCATGAAGTATGGAGTACTTACAGTAAAACATGTCGCAGGCTTTTGCCTGTGGGACAGCAAATATACGACCTATGACGTCATGCACCCTGACTGTCCGTACCAGCAGGACCTGGTCGCCCAGTATATTGCATCATTCAAGAGCCGGGGATTGAAGGTGGGGCTTTACTATTGCTGGCGTCACCCGGGATTTGGTGATCCAAATAAATACAAGGTCCTGCCGCCGGAATGCGATCCTGCGACCCATACCCTGGAAGAACAGAAGGAATTCCAGAAGAAACAAATCGCAGAACTGTTGACCAGGTATCCGGATGTCTTCTACATTTGGAACGATGCTCTTGATCCAGAGGTAATGCCTGCCGATGAAGCAGCGAATTACTTTAAAAATATACCCCCGGAGGTTCTTACCAGTTCGAATTGGTGGGATTGGGATAAGAAAGGAACGCCGTTTGCGGACATTGCGGTAAAGGAAATGAGGCACTTCCCAGAGACCAATAAGGCACCCGGCGAAACATGCTGGAAGCTGGAAAAGGGATGGTTCTGGAAAGATGGGACTCACTCCATGACGGCCAGGGAAGTCGTAGATGTCATGAACACGGCACATAGCAGGAACTCTAATTTCCTGCTGAATGTCGGCCCTGATAAAAATGGTAAATTTGAAGAATCAAGCATTAAGACATTGGCGGAAATCGGGAAACTGTGGAAGCCCTGAATGTTTTCATCTTTAATTTTAACGTAACAACCATTCCACATGATGACAAGAAAAACATCTCTGTTCCCTGCAACACTTCTGGTATTAATTATGATCAACAGTTGTGTTAAAATTGAACCGGTTATGATTACTGAACTTAAATGCCACTCTTTATATAATCCCATAGGAATTGACATAAACCGACCCTATTTCAGTTGGATGGCTGAAAGTGATGTGAGAGGGCAAAAACAAACCGCTTATCAAATAGTTGTAGCCGACACTAAGAATGCTATTGACCGGGATAAAGGGACCCTGTGGAATTCAGGTAAAATAAGTTCAAATCAGATGAATGCCATTTATTATGAGGGGCAGCCATTGTTGAGCAACCGGACGTACTATTGGAAAGTAAAAATCTGGGATAAAAACGGAAACCAGACAAAATTCAGCGAAACAGCCCGGTTCACAAACTCAATCCTGGATAGTGGAGTATGGCAGGCAAAATGGATTGGTATGGGTGTTGGAAAAGATCCTGTGAATGAAAAAGGATTTTACGATGAAGAGATGACGGTTGATGAGGAGGGAGATACAATCCGTTATCTTGAAAACTCCCTGCTTGTAAGAAAAGAGTGCAGTTTTTCAAAATCCGTAAAAAATGCAATTCTGCATGTCTGCGGACTTGGGCTATATGAATTAACGATTAACGGTAACCGGATTGGCAATAAAGTACTGAACCCTGCAAAAACAAATTATACCAAAGTTGTTTTATATGACACCTATGATGTAACATCCCATTTTCAGAATAAAAGAAATGTTATAGGACTCATGCTGGGTAATGGCTGGTACAATCCGTTACAAAAATGGTGGAGTTGGCGGATGCAGTGGTTTGGAGAAAAGCGAGCTATGCTTCAAATGCACATTACTTTTGAAGATAACACAACACGAATTATTACAAGCGATGAATCCTGGAAAATTGCTGAAGGCCCGGTATTAAGACATTGTATTTACGATGGGGAAATCTACGATGCAAATAAGGAACTTCCGGGATGGGACCAACCCGGATATGATGATTCGAACTGGGGATCTGCAAAAATAGTCAATCCTCCCCGGGGAGAGCTGAAGGCTCAAATCATGCCTGCAATACAAAACACAGAAATTATGAAACCTATTTCAGTGACTCAACCAAACGACACCATCTGGGTTGTTGATTTCGGACAAAATTTTGCAGGCTGGATCAGAATAAAACTGGAAGTTGAAAAAGGTTCACAGCTCACCATTCGTTATGCAGAGAATATTCAGGATGGAATGATTGATACAAGAAGTAACCTCAGGGCCCTTGCCACAGATACATATATAGCAAAAGGAGGCAAACAGGAAGTATACGAATCACGCTTTACATATCACGGGTTCCGGTATGTTGAAATAGGTGGCTTAAGCTCTGAATTATCACCGGCCAATATCGAAGGTGTTGTTGTTCATTCTGCAGTGGAACCTACCGGACATTTCGAATGCAGCAACGAACAAATAAATAAGATCCACCAGGTAACCTTGTGGTCCCAGCGGTCTAACCTGATGGGCTTCCCAACGGATTGCCCCCAACGGGAAGAACGATTGGGATGGACTGGCGATGCCCATGTAACTGCCGAGGAGGCTATTTATAATTTTGACATGAACCTGTTTTACGCCAAGTGGCTGAATGATATCAAAGTAAACCAGGACACCAGCGGCTATATACCATACATTGCTCCCCGTCCCATTTCTCTGGGTGATTCGGCCATTTCATGGAGCAGTGGTTATCATCTGATCGTCTGGTACCATTACTTGTATTATGGTGACAAACAGATATTGGCCGATCATTTCCCTGCCATGAAAAAATATGTGGATTACCTTACTTCACTGTCTGATAATTACATCGCACAAGATGATAAATACGGGGACTGGGTTTCCCCGCTGGATGGATGGGAAAGGGGAATGCCAATCTCTACCTCGACAGGGTACTATTATTACATAAGCTCGATTCTTGCAAAGTCAGCTTCAATTTTGGGTTTCGGCCAGGATGCTCAAAGCTATCAAACCCTTGCCGGAAACATTAAAGAAGCCTACAACAAAAAATTCTATTATCCTGCAGAAAAATCTTACGACGATGGGAGCCAATTTGCTAATGCGTTTGCTTTATTCCTGAATATGGTCCCGGAAAATCAAAAGAAAGAGGTGCTTGAAACTCTTGTCAATGATATCATTTCCAGGGAAGGACATCTCACAACCGGAATTTTAGGAACAAAATACCTGATGGAAATCTTATCCCTTGAAAACAGAAGTGACATTGCCTGGATGCTTGCAACACAAACCGATCATCCAGGCTGGATTAATATGATTCATAATCGAACTACGTTTTCTGAACGCTGGGACCAAAGTGGCTCAAACAACCATGTCATGTTTGGAAGTATCGATTCATGGTTTTATCAGACGCTGGCTGGTATCCGCCCCGATGACCATGCTCCGGGATTTAAAAATATAATTATTAAACCCTTCTTTCCGGAGGATTTATCCTGGGTGAAGGCATCAGTCAACACGGCCAGGGGATTAATTTCTTCTGAATGGGAAAAAAGCGAGAATAGCATTCAACTGAATGTTAAGATCCCGGTTAACTCCACCGCAACAATATACATCCCGGCTGAAGATCAATCACAAATTTTGGAAGGATCAGTACCTGCAATTGACGCTGAAGGAATAACTTTCCTGAAAATGGAAAATCAGCATGTAGTTTACAACGTCGAATCCGGCATCTATAATTTCGTATCAACCATTCATACTGATAAAGAATGATCATTTGCCCGCACCACTCCGTTCAATCCTGAATACCCAGGCATGATCACAGGGTAAGGGATCAGGTAACTCATCGATGACCAGATTGTCGCCATCCTGATGCCATGACAGCTCCTGGTTGCTACCCAGCATTCGAATCACAGAACCCGGTTCAGGTGTTACACCCGGAATGACTTCGGGGATGCCAGGTTTCTCCAGATCAATCGCATACAGGTAATCCTCTTTCAAGGTGAACCTCAGGCTTCCCGCAGTGCAGGGGATCCGCCAATCGGCAGCGTGGAGGGCTTTCTTGTTTATCTTCATCCAATCCCCAAGCTTATTCAATATCTCTACCTGGGAATCCGGGAATGTCCCGTCCGGCCTGGGAGCAACCCCCAGAAGTGTAACCCCGTTTTTGCATGTCACATCAACGATCCCGTCTATCAGTGCATTTAAACCGTTATGAATCTCAACAGGAGACTTATATTCCAGAGAATCTACATATGCCCAGTTGAATCCCGGAATCGGCGAACTGGTCTGCCATCTGTCAGGATTTACCTGATGCAGAGTTATCCTGGGGAAATGAGATTCTATGTTTTGTACGGAACAGGTGATGGGTATCACCTGGCTGGTCATAACTTCTCTGCCCTTGATCTCCGAAGGCTTATACGGATTATTGCGATCATATCCCCGTGAAACCGCCACTCCCCTGCCCCAGATCCTGGCGGCATTGAAATAATAAGCAAGAAGCTTTTTGAGACGCTCCTGGCCTAACCTTACGCAGGTTCCCCCGTCAATCTGCAACTGATCCGGCTTGTACTTGTCGATAACCTCAATAAACTTTTTGTATCCTTGTTCTATGTAGCTTTCAGGTATTGGATCATTGACATGTGACCCGGGATCTTTAATATGATCCTTAACCAGCCATAATGCCTCCGGAGTATCTCCCGGCTCATGCACCGGCGCATAAAGGTCTGAGTATTTCGGATCATTAACTCCCACTCCTTCGGGGCACAGCCTCCTGCCTGCGTCATACCAGTCCCATCTGAGGTGATGAAAAGTGGTAACGACCTTCATACCCTGTTTCCGAAGTGCCTGAGTCATTTCTCCAACAACATCCCGGCGGGGTCCCATATTCATGGAATTGAACTCGTTGTACTTTGTATCCCACATGGAAAAACCATCATGGTGTTCCCCGATAGAACCGGCAAAGTCGGCACCCGCATTCCTGAACAACTCTGCCCAACGGTCAGGATCCCACTTTTCCGCTTCGAACATCGGGATGAAGTCATGGTATCCGAACTCTGTCGGGTCACCATAAGTTTTGCAATGATATTCGTAAAATTTGTGCCCCGGCTTGTACATATCCCGCATATATCTTGTTTCCTTGGCAGGAACAGAATAGATCCCCCAGTGAAAATAGATTCCAAAAACGGCCTCCTCATACCAGGCCGGAGCAGTCCCGTGTTGTGCAAGCGATTCCCAGGTCGGTTCATAAACCGCTGATCCGGATACCCTGTCGCCGGCAATCTGGCCAAATGAAATTGTTGAAACGACAGTTAAAAAGATGATCCCTGCTTTGAATAAAAAAAATGTTTTCATGCTGTCAGGATTGATTAGGATGGTAACCTGAAAGGAGCTTCTCCACCACTGCGGCAGGGTACCTGTAAGCCCTGTATACTCTTTCCTGAAAAGGATTCCAATATTCCCAGACAATCTCATTTTCACCGGTCACTTCAAATATACGACCAATTCTTCCTTTCCAGTTCATGGCACATATGAGTGTATTTCCATTGGGTAATCGCTGATTTCCACTTCCCACATAAGAAACAAACTCCTCCGGGGGGTCTGTTTTATATTCCCAGATAATATCATTGCTTACCGGATCAATCTCGATGACTCTGGTATAGGGCCGCTCCGGCAAAGCCGGATCACCGCGTCCGTTATCAAACAAAAGAATATTTCCGTTTTCAAGCATTGTAGGTTCATGTTGCCCAAGAATCTGCCCAGGCCCCCAGGCCCAAACCACATCGCCGGTTTCTTTATCAATGATAAACACCACACTGATGTGCCTTGCAGAGATTAAAAGGTTACCCTTTTTAAACCGGTTGTCCTTTGCAGCCAGCGGATTATCAGGCAACGACTCTATTGTATTGATATGAGGATAGTCGCCAAGGGCTTTAGCCGGAGAGATCTTCCCCACCAGGTTTCTTATTTGCTGAACATATGGGGCAAAATGCCACTCCCATACAACTTCATCCTTTTGATTTACCTCCTGCAGATAATCGTAGAGTACCGGTTCTCCATTTAGCTCGGGATAAAGGGCATTTCCATTGCATACAATAAGTGTGTTGCCATTTTCAAGTCTCTCAGCATCATGATGACCTTTGGCAAAACTCTCCCATACCAGTTTGCTCTCCCAGTCCAGTTCAAAAACCCGTTGCATACCATTTCTTTTTGTGCTGTAACCTCTTTCATTGGCCACCACAAGCACATGTCCGTTGGGTAACATTTCGGCAAAATGCCAGTGTGCACCCAGTTCTCTGTTCCATGTATGCACAACTTTACCATCCATATCAATCAACATGGCCGCTTCATCCAGGAAGGAGACAAAAAAGGTGTATCCCCTGAAATATTTATCCGGCTTGGATATGGTGACACCAAGCTTATGGGGAGGGCCTGGCTTTGTGATTTTCCATTTTGAAATGATCTCCGCATTCGGCACCTCTGTCTGGGCAACCAGAATCATTGGTAAAAGAATGAATAACAGAAGTATTGCAGTCAGAATAAGCGGCTTCCTTCCTCTCCTGAAGATGAATGCGGCTGGTTGAAAAAAATGAGTGTTCATTGATTTCATAAGCTGATGTATGTATGATTAAAAATCTTCAAAGCTGACCATGTAAGGTACCCCCTCCTGTAAATTGATCTTCTTCACAGCGTCTTTATACCGAATGGTACAGGTACCTGTTTTCTCAGAGTGTATAACTGCTTCTGTCAATTCCCCGTTCCCCCACGCTATGTCCACAACGTATGCGCCTCTTGCACACAGTCCGCTGACTTGTCCCTCAGTCCAGATATCGGGCAGAGCCGGCAATAAATGGACCTCTCCCAAATGGCTTTGCAACAGCATCTCTGTTACACCGGCCACATAACCAAAATTACTGTCAAGTATAAGCGGAGGACATGATCCCAATAAATTAGGGTAAGTGCCCGGTTTTCTGTATCCTTCTTTTGTTTCATCCGGCTCAACATAGGTAAAAACATTTTCAATCAGTTTGTGCGCTCTGTTCCCATCAAGTAATCTTGCCCACATACAGACTTTCCAGGCAAGGCTCCACCCGACAGCTTTATCACCCCTTATCTCAAGCGACTTTTTACAGGCTTTTGCCAATTCAGGCGTGGTTAACGGAGATATCTGGTTCCCGGGATGAAGCCCGTAAAGATGGGAAAGATGCCGGTGGGTTACCTCTGCCTCCTTCCAGTCATGATACCACTCCTGAAGCTGTCCCCGATCTCCGGTTTTGTATGCGGGGAGTTGATGAACCATGGTTTCAAGCGTATCCTTGAAAGAGAGATCAATACCCAGAATTTCGGCACTTTTTATACAATTGTTAAAGAGCTCCCTTGTGATAGCTATATCTACTGTACTTGCAAAATCTGCCGATGCTGCCTGCCCGTCATGTGTGACAAATGAGAGTTCAGGAGAAACCGACGGACAGGTCACAAGCAGTCCCTCCGGAGATTCAATCAACCAGTCGAGTAAAAAGATGGCGGCTCCTTTCATTAAGGGATAGGCTTCATTGAGTAAGAATGCCTCATCCCCGGTAAACAGATAGTGATCAAACAGGTGCTGGCAAAGCCATGCCCCTGCCAGGGGAAAATGCATCCATTTAACACTTTTGGTACCAAACTTCCCATATTCGCCTGCAGGATAGGTCTGTGCCCAGATATCTGAATTATGATGGGCACACCATCCCCTGCAACCATAGTTAATGGAAGCCGTTTTTTTACCATTGATGCTCATATTCTTTATCTGATGGAACAGGGGTTGGTTCAGCTCTGCCAGGTTGGCGGGATTTCCCGGCCAGTAACTCATCTGCAGATTGATATTGGTCGTGTAATTATCATTCCAGGGTGGCAGCACCGAATTGCTCCATTTTCCCTGCAAATGAATGGGAACGCCACCCTCCCGGGAACAGGATATAAACAGATATCGCCCGTATTGAAATAGTAACTCTTCCAGATGCAGGATGGGTGAAGCAGTTTTGTAACGTTTCAGTAACTCATCGGTCGGAATATCAGCCGGGGAAGGGGCATTTAAATCGAATGAAACCCGGTTAAAAAAGGAAGCATAATCATTGATGTGATCTTTCTTGATCTTCTCATATCCCTTTTGAACTGCGCTATTCAAATAGGGTATAGAGATGGTTTCCGGATTCTTTCCCTCCAGTCCGGGAGATTTATCAAATCCGTTGAAGCTGGTTCCGGCAGAAAAATAGAGGTCCACCTCGGTGGAGTTCGAAATATATAAAAAACTGTCCTGTACAGAAACCTCTCCATCCCTGGCATCTACTTTCAGCCTTGCATCAAAATTCATTCCTTCGCCATCCATATCATCATAATGAACCGGATCTTCAGGGAAACGAAGCACATTCGCAATTTTCGGGCATTTCCCTTTCAATATCATTGTAAGATCAGGATCAATTTGCAGGTGATGTTTCAATAGGCTCGAGAGGCCAACTTTGAATGTAAGCTGACCGGGATTCTTTGATGTCAGCTTAATAAGTATAACCTGGTCAGGATGACTGATGAATACTTCCCGGGTAAATTCTCCCTTTTCTGTTTCATATCGGATATGAGCAACTGCCCTTGTAATATCCAGTTCACGGTAATAATCAATCAGAGAATCACCTGTCTGGTAATCAAAAACCAGGTTTGCCATTGGAGCATATGGAGAACATTTACACCCCTGCATATGAAGACATAATTCATCAGCCTTCTCATACTCACCGTTAAAGATCGCTTCACGGACTTTGGGTAAATACACTTTTGCTTCCGCGTTATTACAATCTTCCGGATAACCCGACCAGAGCGTCTCTTCATTCAGGGTAATGATCTCCCTGCTGACATCTCCTTTAACCATGGCTGCAAGCCTGCCATTGGCCAGTGGTAATGCATCATTCCAGGATTGCGCCGGTTGATTGTACCACAACTTCAATTCTTTCCCCTTATTGATATCCTCTTTTGGACTACAATCTGAAATAAGTATGGCTGTTAGAATCAAAATGATCTTTCCCCGAACAGAAACAGCATTTAAAAATTTGAATCTCATATTACTTTTGTTTTATTGTAATCGTCAACTTAAAATTAGCATAAATTATAAAATAGTTAATTTGCATCCAAAGCATTTGCCAAATAATCAATCATATGTAAAACGGTTTACTATTAAAAACATGATCATGCATAATCTATTAAAAACAACCCTACTCGTTTTAATCGGAATTTTAATTGTTGGTGGATCAAACTGTCAACCTTCTCTCATTGAAAAAGCTAAAAATTTCCCGTATCAGATTCCAAGATTGTCTCCTGTTCCTTCTAATGTTGAAGGTATTAATAGTTACAGGATTTCTTTGAACGGAACCTGGGATTTCGGTATCAATGAAAGAGCAACCGGGACGATACAGGTACCCGGTGAATGGGAAATGCAGGGATATTTCGTGAAAGAAGGGGAAGTTGCCAAATATAGCAGAAGCCTTACTCTGCCTTCCGATTGGCATGGGAGAAGGGTAAAAATCCGGTTTGATGCAATCAGTTCTCATGCACTGTTGAAAATCAATGGGATAGTTGTTGGGGAACATGAAGGCAGTTATGTGCCATTTGAATTCGACATTACCGACAAAATCAATTTCAGCAGTGATAACTTGCTGGAATTGTATGTGGAGGCGCTTACAATATCCGACAGGCTGTCATGTCTTTCACAATATGCGGCTCATACTGTTGGTGGCATATTGCGAAAAGTAACATTATTTGTGCTGCCGGAGGTAAACATTTCAGACATTTTCGTCACTACTGCATTTGATTCCAAATACAAAAATGCTGATCTGCAGTTAGCCACAAATTTGACCAATGAATCTTCAGATTCAGTGTCAATTCAAATTCATTACATATTAAAGGATACCGGTGACAAAGTCATCTTAGACAAAAAAGTATCGATGGATGGCGATGTAAAAAGCGGACAGGTATCAGAAAATATAAGTCTGTTCACCATTCGTAAGCCTGAACAGTGGAACCCGGAACATCCCTATTTGTATGAACTGACCACAAGATTGTTGGTCGATAACAAATATGTCCAGGAGCTATCTCAAAAAGTAGGTTTCAGGCAAGTTCAGGTCAGAGGAAACCAACTGTTGGTAAATGGGAAACCCATAAAACTGCGCGGGGTCAACCGCCACGTGGTTCATCCGCTTACCGGCAGGAGCATCACCCCTGAAATGAGTCGAAAGGATGCAGAACTGTTTCGAGCCGGTAACTGCAACTACATCCGAACATCACACTATCCTCCATCAGAAGAGTTCCTGGAAGCTGCTGATGAATTGGGATTGTTTGTTGAAAGCGAGGCTTGTCTGAATTGGATAGAGCACCACGCTTCCCCAATCTGGCGCAAGTGGGATTACCAGGATCTTCAGTATTTGCCCTACATGTTGCAGGCCAATATTGAGCGCATTACAGCTTCAAAAAATCATCCCTCCATCATTATTTGGTCCATTGCCAACGAATCGAGGTGGAGTCCACTGTGGGAAAGGGTAAATCAGGTTGTAAAAGAGATTGATCATTCGCGCCCAACTACTTTTCATGATCAGTGTTGGGGAGGGTTCAACAATGCAGGCAGCAAGGCTGATATTGCAGTCCATCATTATCCAGATGCACTGGGGCCGGCAAGGTCTGATGAAAACAGAGAGAGGCCTACCCTGTTTGGAGAATATGATCATATTCCGTGCTACAACAGGAGAGAACTTGTAACTGACCCCGGTATTCGCAGTGCATATGGACCTGTTCTTGTTCAGATGTTTGACTCCATCTATTATCATCAGGGTTGTCTCGGAGGGGCTATCTGGAGTGGGATAGACGATACATTTTATATGCCCGATGGCCGGATAGTAGGATATGGCCCCTGGGGACCCATAGATGGATGGAGGCGTTCAAAACCAGAATACTGGGGAATGAAAAAAGCGTATACTCCGGTGAAAGTTATGAATTTCGATCAGGTTCAGATTAAAGATGGAGTGGTTCAACTGCAAGTAGAAAACCGGTATGATTTTACAAACCTGAATCAAATTGAAATTTTTACAAGAGTTGACGGAAAAAAAGGGACAGTTAAATCGAATATCGTCCCGCATGGCAAAGGAATTCTGGAAATTCCTGTTTCATCAGACAGTAAAGAGCTCTATATATCATTTATGGATCCAAGAGGGTTTATGGTTAACGAGGAGGTTATTCAGTTAAAACCTGATAATAAGAACACAATTATCGATCATACTGAGACATTTAGTATAATCGAAGAAAATTTGGCCTGGCATGTTTATTCCTCAAATCAACTGTTTATAATAAGTAAAGAGACCGGTATGATCACATCAGCTTTTGTTAATGATGAACTCGTACTGGATCAGGGGCCTGTATTTGGTATTGTGCCGATGAATAATGATAATGGTGGCAAACCAAATGTGGCTAATTCGACCTATCAAAACGATATTCACACCATCAAAGACTATCCTTTTTACACCCTGTTCGCGACAGATGTTTCTATTGAAAAACAAGACAATGGAGATGTATTGGTAGGTATGAACATAAAGTATAAAGAAGGAAGTGGAGAGCAATCATATTTATTCAAAAAAAATGGTATTGTAGAAGTTTCTTATGAAGTGAAATATGAAGAAAGTGATGTAAAACCTCGTCAATATGGTATGATCTTTCAATTGCCAAAATCTACAAACAGAGTAAGTTGGGAGCGGGCAGGAGCATTTTCTGTATACCCTGCAGATGATATTGGCAGAAATAGAGGTTCGGCAAAACTTAATGCCCGGCATCTGGCAACAGTAGAATCAATAGGTGAAGAACCTGAAATAAACTGGAAAGATGAATCCAATGATTTGGGCAGCAGAGACTTCAGGGCAACAAGAACAAATATCTCTTGGGCAGCACTTAGCAATGAAAACGGGTTGGGAATTCATATTCATTCCGATGGTACTCAATCGGTAAGGAGCTGGCTTCAGGATGAGCGCATTCAATTGCTCGTGGCTGATTATAATAATAGCGGTTCGGAGCCATTTTATGGAGGGCTGTACACTGCAAATCGCATTCAAATCAAGAAAGGAGAGGTGATTGAGGGAAAGTTACAATTTTCACTTCAGCAAACAACGAAATGAAAGGTAGAATGCAGCCCATCACACCATTTGCTTAAACTTTCCCCTGGTCTTACGAATACGTACAGCCACTACTTTGTATTCAGGGCACATTGCTTCAGAGTCGTGGACATCAGAGGTGATATTGTTCACCATGATTTCGGGAAAATGGAATGTTGTACTTAGAACACCTTTGTTTACTTTCTCAGTTATCCGTGCTTTAACATCTACTTTTCCCCTTGGTGATTCCATGCATACATAATCACCATCGTTAATCAGGTTTTCTTTTGCATCTTCAGGATTAATCATCAAATAATCATCTGAAAGGAGACTCTTGTTACCAGTTCTCCTGGTCATTCCTCCACAATTATAATGTTCAAGCTCCCTGTTCGTCGTTAAGATATACGGATACTCTTTACCATGTGA